>Ga0213824_1000238_pt1 | contig 47698 bp, 39 predicted proteins | sample MC6MC0906MG_FD_179892 | JGI IMG/M metagenome (GOLD analysis project Ga0213824, IMG submission 179892) | Enriched soil aggregate microbial communities from Iowa State University, Ames, United States - MC6-MC0906-MG | ecosystem: Environmental > Terrestrial > Soil > Unclassified | place: USA: Iowa...
CCGAACTCAGCAGTGAAACGATGCATCGCCGATGGTAGTGTGGGGTTTCCCCATGTGAGAGTAGGTCATCGTCAAGATTCATTTCGCAAAACCCCTATCTGCGCACGCAGGTAGGGGTTTTGTCTTTTCTGGATTTTACTAAGTCCGGTCACGGCAGCCAGCCGTGATATCGTTCCCTATCAGTTCGCATCCGCCTTCTAGAGAACCCTCAATGGCCAATTCCACCTCACTCCAGCCCGGCTTCATGATCGTGCACGGCAACCGCCTGGACGACCTGCGCAGCCTGGTGGTGAGCTGGATGCGGCGTTATCCGCTGGCCCCGCTGGAAAACGAGATTGCCCTGGTGCAGAGCAATGGTATCGCCCAATGGCTCAAGCTGGCCTTGGCCGAAGACCCGCTAGAAGATGACCAGGGCGGCTGTGGTATTGCCGCGGCTATCGAGGTGCAGTTACCGGGCAGCTTCATGTGGCAGTTGTACAGAAAGGTGCTGGGCCGCGACGAAATTCCTGAGGTTTCGCTGCTCGACAAGGCGCCGCTGACCTGGCGCCTGATGCGTCTGTTGCCAGCGCTGATCGAGCGCCCGCATTTTGAGCCATTGCGCCGTTTTCTCACCGATGACAGCGACCTGCGCAAACGCTACCAATTGTCGGAACGTCTGGCTGACCTGTTTGACCAGTACCAGGTCTACCGCGCCGACTGGCTCAAGGACTGGTCGGCCGGTGAGCACATTCTCAACACGGCCCGTGGCGAACGTAAACCTCTGCCCCCGGGCAACCGCTGGCAGGCCGAATTGTGGCGGGCCTTGCTCGAAGATGTCGGTGAGCAGGGCATGGCCCAAAGCCGGGCAGGGGTGCATCAGCGTTTCATCGAACGTATCAATAGCCTCGAGCGGCCGCCTGCGGGCTTGCCTTCGCGGGTCATCGTGTTCGGTATTTCCTCCTTGCCCGCCCAAGCCCTGGAAGCACTCGCCGGCCTCGCGCGTTTCAGCCAGGTGCTGCTGTGCGTGCACAACCCTTGCCGCCACCACTGGGCTGACATCGTTGCCGACAAGGACCTGCTGCGCCACCAGTACAAACGTCAGCAGCGCAAGCAGGGCATGCCTTTGCAACTGGACGACGAGTCGTTGCACCAGCATGCCCATCCCTTGCTGGCAGCTTGGGGCAAGCAAGGCCGTGACTACATCAACCTGCTCGACAGCTACGACGACCCAGGCAGCTATCAGGGTGTATTCAGTGACGGGCGCATCGACCTGTTCAGCGAAAGCCAGCCAACCACACTGCTCAACCAGCTGCAGGACGATATCCTCGAGCTGCGTCCTCTCACCGAAACCCGAGAATTATGGCCCGAGGTCGATCTGGCCAAGGACCGTTCCGTTCGCTTTCACATCGCGCACAGCCCACAGCGCGAGGTGGAGATCCTGCACGATCAGTTGCTCGTCCGTTTCAGCGCCGACCCCACATTGCGCCCGCGTGACGTCATCGTCATGCTCCCGGTGATCGACACGTATGCACCGCACATCCGCGCCGTGTTCGGCCAGTTGCAACGCAACGACCCGCGTTACATTCCCTTCACTCTGACCGACCAGGGCCAGCGCGGGCGCGATCCGCTGCTGATTGCCCTCGAACACCTGCTCAAGCTGCCCGATAGCCGTTTCGCCGTCAGCGAAGTGCTCGACCTGCTGGACGTTCCGGCAGTGCGCGCACGCTTCGGCATCCGTGAAAGCGACCTGCCCACCCTGCACCGCTGGATCGAAGGTGCCGGTATCCGCTGGGGCTTGAATGCCGAGCAGCGCGCCACCCTGGGCCTGCCCGAAGGCCTGGAGCAGAACAGTTGGCGTTTCGGCCTGCGGCGCATGTTGCTGGGTTATGCCGTGGGCATGGGCGAGGGCTGCGACGGTATCGAGCCCTATGACGAAATCGGCGGCCTGGATGCGGCCTTGATCGGTCCGTTGGTGGCCCTGCTCGACGCCCTCGATGTGGCCAACCACGCCTTGTCCCAGCCCGCGACAGCAGCCCAGTGGGGCGAACGCCTGAATGCGTTGCTGCAGGTGTTCTTCCTGGCCGAGGACGAGCACGACGAGTTTCTGCTCATGCAATTGCAGGAGCTGCGCGACAGCTGGCTTGAGGTCTGCGAGACCGTCGGGCTGCAAGACTTGCTGCCCCTCACGGTTATCCGCGAGGCTTGGTTGTCGGGCCTTGACCAGGGCAAGCTGTCCCAGCGTTTTCTCGCCGGCTCGGTGAACTTCTGCACCCTCATGCCGATGCGTGCCATCCCGTTCCGGGTGGTCTGCCTGTTGGGCATGAACGATGGCGACTACCCCCGTGCCCAGCAGCCGCTGGACTTCGACCTGATGGCCAGCGACTACCGCCCCGGCGATCGCTCGCGCCGTGAGGACGACCGTTACCTGTTGCTCGAAGCGCTGCTGTCTGCACGTGACCAGCTCTATATCAGCTGGGTCGGCCGCAGCATCCGTGACAATAGCGAGCGCCCGGCATCCGTGCTGATCGGCCAGCTGCGCGACCACCTGGCCAGCGGTTGGCGCCTGGTCGGTGATGGCAATGATCCGCAAGCGGGCGAGCACTTGCTGCATGCGTTGACGCAAGAGCACCCGCTGCAACCCTTCAGCCCCCGCTATTTCCAGAAGGGCAGTGCGCTGTTCAGTTACGCCCATGAGTGGCAGTTACTGCACCAGCATGCCGATGAGCAGATGCAGCCCGAACTCGGCCTGCCCCCTTACAGCAATGATGAAGCCCTGACCTTGACGCAGCTGCAGGACTTTCTGCGCCACCCGGTACGGCACTTCTTCAGTCAGCGGCTGAAAGTGTTCTTCGAGGCACTGGAAGCACCGACCCCGGACGAGGAGCCGTTCGTCCTCGATGCCTTGCAGCGTTACAGCGCCAGTGAAAGCTTGCTCAGTGCCGCATTGGTCGAGCCTGAAAACGCCGAAGAGGCGCTGCAGGCCCAGGCGCGCCGCCTGCAAGCTTGCGGCTTGCTGCCGCTGGCCGGTTTCGGCGAGTTGTTGCAGGCCGAGCTGATCCAGCCGCTGCCCGATCTGTTGCAGCGCCACCGCCAGCTGTTGCAACGTTGGCCCACCGTGGTCGAGGGCGCACTGCCAATCCATTTCGAGTATGCCAGCCACCGCCTGGAAGGCTGGCTTGGCCGGGTGTATCAGGCCGACGATCAGAGCTTGCTGAGCATCACCACCGTGCCCAACACCCTCAGCGCCGGGCGCAACAGCCTCAAGTGGCACCGCCTGATCACCAGCTGGGTCATGCATTTGGCCGCGTGCGCTGTAGGCTATCCGCTACACAGCGCCCTGTTGGCCAGTGACATCACCTTGCTGCTCGCACCACTGCCACACCACGAGGCTGCCGAGCAGCTTGGTCATCTGCTGGTGTCGCGTCAGGCCGCAATGAATGCGCCGCTGCCGGTGGCCGCCAAGACCGCATTCGCCTGGCTGGCCCAGGACGACCCTGACAAAGCGCTCGCCGCTGCCATCCACGCCTACGAAGGGGACGGCCGCACCCGTTTCGGCGAGCGCAGCGAAAGCCTGGCCCTGGCCCGGCAGTTCCGCGACTTCGCCGCCCTCAGCGCCGACGAAACCTTCGAGGGCTGGTGCGAAACCCTGTACCGCCCGTTATTCAGCGCAGCCTGGCAGACCCTGGGCAATCCGGAGAGTGGCGCATGACCCAGGCCCGTCCCCTGGCACTGAGTTTTCCCCTGCATGGCAGCCAGCTGATCGAAGCCAGTGCCGGCACCGGCAAGACCTTCACCATTTCCGCGCTGTACCTGCGCTTGATCCTCGGCCATGGCGGCGAGCAAGGCTTCGGCCGTGAGTTGCTGCCACCGCAGATCCTGGTGGTGACCTTTACCGATGCCGCCACCAAGGAGCTGCGCGAGCGTATTCGCGCGCGCCTGGCCGAAGCCGCGCGTTTCTTCCGCGGCGAACTGCCAGAAGCGGATCCGCTGCTGCACCTGCTGCGTGACGATTACCCCGAAGAGCACTGGCCACGTTGCGCCAACCGCCTGGAAGTCGCCGTGCAATGGATGGACGAAGCGGCTGTCTCGACCATCCACGGCTGGTGCCAGCGCATGCTCCGCGAGCACGCCTTCGACAGCGGCAGCCTGTTCACCCAGAGCCTGGAGACCGACCACAGCGACTTGCTGGGGCAGGTCATGCGCGACTACTGGCGGCGCTTCTGCTACGGCATGCAGGGCGAGGCGCTGGCTTGGGTGCGCAGTCACTGGAGCAGCCCCGATGCACTGTTGCCACGCATTCGCCCGCTGTTTGGCCGCGTGCGCGCGCAGCAGGATGAGCAAGAACCGCAAGCCTTGATCGATGCCGCGCTGCAGCAGCGCGTCGATCAGCTGTGCCAGTTGAAGGCGCCCTGGACGCAGTGGGCCGATGAGTTGCAACAGATCTGCCGGGACGCTGTGGCCGCCAAGCAGGCGGATGGGCGCAAGCTGCAGGCGCGCTTCTTCGAGCCATGGTTCGAAAAGCTGCGCGCCTGGGCCGCTGACGACCAGATAGCAGAGCTCGACCTGGGTACCGGCTTTACCCGCCTGACCCCCAGCGGCATGGCCGAAGCCTGGAAGGCCGGCGAGCCGCCTGACCACCCGGCCCTGCAGGCGATGCAATACCTGCCGCAACAACTGCAGGCTCTGGCCAGCCCGGATGCGCGTTTGCTGGAGCATGCCGCGGTCTGGGTTTCGGCGCGCTTCGAGGTGGAAAAACGCCGCCGCGCCGAGATGGGTTTCGACGACATGCTGCTGCGCCTGCAGCAGGCCCTGGCAAGCGACGCGGGTGAGCGCCTGGCCAGCCTGATCCGTGAGCAGTTCCCGGTCGCGCTGATCGATGAATTCCAGGACACCGACCCGGTGCAATACGGGATCTTCGAGCGCATCTACTGCATCAGCGAAAACCGCGCGCAAACCGGCCTGTTCATGATCGGTGACCCCAAGCAGGCGATCTACGCCTTCCGCGGCGCCGACATCTACACCTACCTGTCCGCCCGGCGCGCCACCGCCGGCCGCCTGCATAGCCTGGATACCAACTACCGTTCCAGCGAGGCAATGGTGGCGGCGGTCAACCAGGTATTCCTGCAAGCCGAAGCACGTGAACAAGGGCGCGGCGCGTTCCTGTTCCGTGAAACCGACGACAACCCGCTGCCGTTCATCGAAGTGCGCGCCAAGGGCCGCAGTGAGCGCCTGCTGATCGACGGCGAGGCCAGCGCGGCCTTGCAGTGCTGGCAACTCGAAAGTGACGAACCGGTCTCCAGCACGCAGTATCGACAGCAGTTGGCGGCCAGTTGCGCCAGCCATATCGTCGCCTTGCTCAATGGCGCCCAGCGCGGCGTGAGCGGTTTCAGCAAGGCTGAAGGCGAACTGAGGTCATGCCTGCCATCTGACATCGCCATCCTCGTGCGTGACGGTCATGAGGCGCAGTTGGTGCGCGCCGAACTGGCGGCCCGCGATGTACGCAGCGTTTATCTGTCCGACAAGGACTCAGTATTTGCCGCCCAAGAGGCGAATGACCTGCTGGCCTGGCTCAAGGCCTGCGCCGAACCCGACTCCGAGCGCCTGCTCAAGGCCGCGTTGGCCAGCCTGACGCTGGACCTGTCGCTGGCCGAACTGGACCAGCTGAACCAGGACGAGCGGGTCTGGGAAGACTGGGTGATGCGTTTTCGTCGTTACCGCGATACCTGGCAGCGCCAAGGCGTGCTGCCGATGCTGCGGCACCTGCTGCACGATTTCCAGCTGCCGCGTACGCTCATCGCCCGCAGCGATGGCGAGCGGGTGCTGACCAACTTGCTGCACCTGGCCGAGCTGCTGCAGCAAGCGGCCGGCGAGCTGGATGGCGAACAGGCGCTGATCCGTCATCTGGCCGAGCACCTGGCCAACGCCGGCCAGGCCGGTGAAGACCAGATCTTGCGCCTGGAAAGCGACGAGCAGTTGGTCAAGGTGGTGACCATCCACAAATCCAAGGGCCTGGAATACCCGCTGGTCTACCTGCCGTTCATCTGCACCAGCAAGCCGGTGGATGGCAGTCGCCTGCCGTTGGCCTGGCATGACAGCCAAGGCAATGCGCAGCTGACCCTGACCCCCGACCAAGCGCAGATCGCCCTGGCTGATGAGGAGCGCCTGGCCGAAGACCTGCGCCTGCTGTATGTGGCCCTTACCCGCGCTCAGCATGCCTGCTGGCTGGGCGTTGCCGACCTCAAGCGCGGTAACCAGAAGAGCTCGCAGCTGCACCGCTCCGCGCTCGGCTACCTGCTGGGTGGTGGCCTGCCGCTGCAGGGCTCGGCACAGCTGGGGGATTGGTTGCGGGGGTTGCTGGCGGGTTGCCCGCACATTGCCTGCACAGCCCTGCCGAAGGCCGAAGCCACCTGTTACCGCCCCCCTCACGCCGAACGTGAGCTGTTGCCCGCCCGCAAGCCGCGTCGCGCTGCAGCCGAGCATTGGTGGATCGCTTCCTATAGTGCCTTGCGGGTCGGTGAACAGACGCTGGGCGCCGACAGCTCCCAGGCGCAGCAGTTGCTGGACGACGAAGTCGTCGATGCCCAGGTACTGCGTGAAGTGCCCCCTGACGGTGGTGACATCCATCGCTTCCCGCGTGGGCCGAACCCGGGTACCTTTCTGCACGGTTTGCTCGAGTGGGCCGGTCGCGAAGGCTTCGCCGAAGTCGCGGCCAATCCCAAGCTGATCGAACGCACCGTTGGCCAGCGCTGCAACCGGCGCGGCTGGGCCGGCTGGATTCCAACCCTCAGCCAATGGCTGCAGCGACTGCTGAGCGAGCCGCTGCCGGCCCGCGATGTGATCCTGACACTGGCGCAACTGCAGCATTACCAGATCGAGATGGAGTTCTGGTTCGCCAGCCACCAGGTCGATGCCGAGCAGCTCGACCGCCTGGTAGCCCGCCACACCCACCCAGGCGCAGCGCGCCCGGCCGCTCAGCCAACGTTGCTCAACGGTATGTTCAAGGGCTTCATCGACCTCGCCTTCGAGCTGGAGGGGCGTTACTACGTGGCCGACTACAAGTCCAACTGGCTGGGCCCGGACATCCAGGCCTATGACGCCTCAGCCATGGAAAAGGCGATCCTCGAGCACCGCTACGACTTGCAGTACGTGCTGTATCTGTTGGCCCTGCATCGTCAGTTGCGTGCCCGGCTGCCCGATTACGATTACGACCAGCATGTCGGCGGCGCCTTGTTCATCTTCCTGCGCGGCGCCCACAGCAGTGGTCATGGCGTGTATTACGCCAAGCCGCCTCGCGAACTGATCGAGGCACTCGATGCACTGTTCCGCGGTGTTCACCCGCCTCAACAGCAGGACCTGTTTGCCGGAGCCGCGCCATGAGCCGCACCCTCGATGACCTCTTGCCCACGCCACTGAACGCCGACTACCTGTTGGCGCTGGCCCCGCAGCGCAACAGCGCCGACCTGCTGCAGCTGCTAGACCGCTGGGTCGAGCGTGGCTGGTTGCGCGCCCTCGACCGGGCGTTCGTGTCGTTCCTCGAAGAGCGTGCCCACGGTAGCGACCCGTTGCTGTTGCTGGCCGCCGCGTTGGCCAGCCATCAGCTTGGCCATGGGCATGTCTGCCTTGACTTGCAGCAGACCCTCGCCGAGCCGGATTTCGCCTTGTCGCTGCCGCCGGAAGGTGATGCCCTGGCCGGCCCCTTGCTGCTGCCATCGCAACTGCTGGCCAACCTCGATCTGCACACGTGGCGCCAACGCATTGCGGCCAGCCCGCTGGTGGCCGCTGGCAATACCCTGGGCCAGCAGTCGCGGCCGTTGGTCATCAGTGGCGAGCGCCTTTACCTACGTCGCTACTGGCGTTACGAGCGGCAGATCGACGAGACCCTGCGCCAACGTCTGAGCCAGGCAGACGCGGCCCCGGCAGACCTGCCGGTGCGCCTGGCACAGTTGTTCGACGAAGGCGCCCTGGCCGGGCAGGTGGACTGGCAGAAGCTGGCCTGCGCCCTGGCTACCCGCGCGGGCTTCAGCATCATCACCGGCGGCCCTGGCACCGGCAAGACCACCACGGTGGTGCGCCTGCTGGCCTTGCTGCAGGCCCCTGCGGTGGAGCAGGGCAGGCCCCTGCGCATCCGCCTGGCCGCACCGACCGGCAAGGCCGCCGCACGCCTGACCGAATCGATTGGCCAGCAGGTCGAGCGTTTGCAGGTCAGCAGCGAGGTACGCGGGCAGATCCCTACCGATGTAAGCACCGTGCACCGCCTGCTTGGCAGGCGCCCGGGGTCGCGGCACTTTCGTCACCACGCCGGCAACCCGCTGCCGCTGGATGTACTGGTGGTCGATGAGGCGTCGATGATCGACCTCGAGATGATGGCCAACCTGCTCAATGCCTTGCCGCCCAAGGCGCGGCTGGTACTGCTGGGTGACAAGGACCAGCTGGCCTCGGTCGAGGCCGGCGCGGTGCTCGGTGACCTGTGCCGGGATGCCGAAGAAGGGTGTTACTCACCCGCCACCCAAGCCTGGTTGGAGCACATCGGCGGCCAGTCGTTGACGGACAGCGGCCTCAAGCCTGGCGATGCACAGCGCAACCCGCTTGCCCAGCAAGTGGTGATGCTGCGGTTCTCCCGGCGCTTTGGCGAGGGCAGCGGCATCGGCCAGCTGGCCCGCCTGGTCAACCGCCAGCAAGCCCAGGCGGCACGCGACCTGTTGACGATGCCCCCGGCGGATGTGTTCGGCCTGGCCCTGCGCGGCGAGCAGGACCGCGCGTTCGACCGCCTGATCCTCGATGGCCTCAATCGCGGGGCCGAAGGCCCGCAAGGCTATCGCAGCTATTTGCGCGCCATCGGCCGTTACCGCCCTGCGCACGGCAGCGCCTTCGACGACCCGCGCTGGGAGCAATGGGCTGGCAAGGTGCTGCGCAGTTTCGAGGACTTCCAGTTGCTGTGCGCGGTGCGCAAGGGCGCCTGGGGTGTCGAAGGGCTCAACGAGCGGGTGGCGCGAGTGCTGCACAGCGCCGGGCTGATCGATAGCCAGCAGCCCTGGTATGAAGGGCGCCCCGTGCTGGTGACCCGTAACGACTATGGCCTCGGCCTGATGAACGGCGACATTGGCATCGCCCTGCGCTTGCCGGATGAACATGGGGAGCCACTGCTGCGTGTGGCCTTCCCGCGCAATGACGGCAGTGGCGGCGTGCGTTTCGTCCTGCCCAGCCGCCTCAACGAGGTGGAAACGGTATTCGCCATGACCGTCCACAAGTCCCAGGGCTCAGAGTTCAGCCACACCGCGCTGGTGTTGCCCGACGCCCTCAACCCGGTGCTGACCAAGGAGCTGGTTTACACCGGCATTACCCGGGCCAAGCACTGTTTCAGCCTGATCGAGCCGCGCCAGGGCATCTTCGAAGAAGCGGTAGCACGCAAGGTGCGGCGGATCTCCGGGCTGATGCTCGAGCAGGTCTGAGGCGCCTACAGAAGTGGCGGCGTTGTGCTATCGTTGCGCCAATATCTGAAGGGACTTTGAGAGATTTCCCACATGACAGTGGCCGGGAGACGAGTGACGGGCTGTGCGCATTCGCTGTTGCTGGCCGCCTTGTTGTTATTGGGCGGCCCTGCCTGGGCGAATGATTCGGCCACCTCGGCCCAGGCCCAGCAACGGGCCAGGGCCGTGACCCAGGTGGTGCTGGGGATTCTCAGCTATGCACGCTGGCCGGCCGAGCCGGTGCCGCTTCGCCTGTGCCTGGTAGGCCCCACCGAATACGCCGACGACCTGATCAAAGGCAACCTGCAGAACTCCGGCCAGCCGCTGCAGGTGCGTCGCCTGCTCGCCGATGATCGCGAAGTGGCCCAGGCCTGTGATGCGGTGTACATCGGCAAGCTCGACGATGGCCAGCGTGATCGGCTGTTCCAGGCGGTCAGTGGCAAGCCGGTCTTGAGCATCAGCGAAGCCGACGACCCGTGCACGGTCGGCAGCCTGTTCTGCCTGCGGGTCAGCGACCAGCAGGTGGCATTCGAGGTCAACCTCGACTCGGTGGCACGTTCCGGCGTGCGTATTCACCCCAGCGTGCTGCAGTTGTCGCGGCGCCGGGCGGTGCAGCCATGAAAGTGACCGGCAAAAAACGCGTGCGCCCGACCCTGCGCTCGGTGTTGGGCCGTGGCCACCTCAACGTGGCCTTGCTGGCCGTAGGCCTGGTCGGTATCTCGCTGACCGTGTTGGGTGTGCTTGCCTTGCGCGTCTACGCCAACCACAACCTGCACCTGATCGCCCGCTCGATCAATTACACCGTCGAAGCTGCCGTGGTGTTCGATGACAGCGCCGCGGCCAACGAGGCGCTGGAGCTGATTGCCAGGGCCGAGGAAGTGGCCGATGCCAAGGTCTTCAACAACGACGGTGAGCAGCTGGCGCACTGGCAGCGCAGCGATGATGGCATGCTTGGGCAGTTGGAGGCGCAGGTGGCAACGGCTTTGCTGGGCAAGCCGATCAACCTGCCGGTCATGCACCAGCAGCAAAAGGTCGGGCACATCGAGCTGGTTGGCCAGGGCCGCAGCTTGTTGCTGTTCCTCCTCAGCGGCCTTGGCGGCATCCTGTTCTGCACCGTCCTCAGCGCTTTCGTGGCGCTGTATCTGTCGCGGCGCCTGCTCGGCGATATCGTCCGCCCCCTGCGCGCCTTGGCCAGCGTCGCCCACGCCGCACGGCGCGAGCGCAGTTTCGACCGCCGCGTGCCGGAGGCGCCCATTGCCGAGCTCAACGAACTGGGCAACGACTTCAACGCCTTGCTGGATGAACTGGAGGTCTGGCACAGCCACCTGCGGAACGAGAATGCCACCCTGGCCCATCAGGCCAGCCACGATAGCCTGACCGGGCTGCCCAACCGTGCGTTCTTCGAAGGCCGCCTCAGTCGCAGCCTGCGCAATGCCGCCCGGCAGCACAATCACATGGCGCTGTTGTTCCTCGACAGCGACCACTTCAAACAGATCAACGACAGTCTCGGCCACGCCGTGGGTGACGCGGTGCTGATCAACGTTGCCGACCGCGTGCGCGCGCAACTGCGCGAGCATGACCTGGTGGCGCGGCTGGGCGGCGATGAATTTGCCGTGCTGCTGACACCGTTGCAGTCACGCGAAGACGCCGAACGCATCGCCGAGAAGATCATCGCCAGTATGCAACTGCCCATGCAGTTGGACGGCGGTGGCAGCATCAGCACCTCGCTGAGCGTCGGCATCGCTTATTACCCGGATGATGGCGATGACCCCGCCAGCCTCCTCAATGCCGCTGACGCGGCGATGTACCAGGCCAAGCGCAAGCGCCGTGGCCATTGGCAAGCGGCGCAGACGGAACGGTCCGCCGCCGAGATCAAGAACAGGAGTTGAACCGTGATACAGCGTTTGCGTTTTCCCTTCGTCGCCCTGCTGCTGGCCTTGCTGGCGCTGACCGGCTGCCAGAGCACACCGCAAAAAGGGCTGACGGCCGAACAGGTCGCCGTGCTCAAGCGCGAAGGCTTTGCCCCCACCGACGAGGGTTGGACCTTCGACCTGTCGGGCAAGGTGCTGTTCGGCAGTGACCTGGACAGCCTCAATGGCGCGAGCCAGGCGATTGTCGAGCGTATTGGCAAGGCGTTGCTCGGTGTGGGTATCCAGGGCGTGCGGGTGGACGGCCATGCCGATGCCTCGGGCAAGGCGGCGTACAACCAGCAGCTGTCCGAACGTCGCGCGCAGAGCGTGGCCAAGACCCTGATCGGCATCGGCATGCCGGCGCAGAATATCCATACCCGCGGCCTGGGCAGCAGCCAACCGGTGGCGGATAACCGCACCAGCGGCGGGCGCACCGAGAATCGGCGGGTGTCGATTGTGGTGGCGTCCTACTGAAATTCGCGCTGTACCCTTCGCGGGGCAGTCCAAATACTCAACTGATCTCGGGGGCAATGAAGTATTTGTGGGAGCGGGCTTGCCCCGCGAATGGGCTGCAAAGCAGCCCCCATCACCCTTGAGCGAACCTCATCTCGCGCGTCTCGCCCATCAACAACGGCGCATTCGCCTCCGTCACACCGCGGATGTAATCCCATAACAAGGTAATTCGCTTCAACTTGCGCAAGTCCTCCCGGCAGTACATCCAGAACTGCCGCGTCACCTCGATCTCTTCAGGCAGCACCGTGACCAACCGCGGATCCTGCGCCGCCAAAAAGCACGGCAGAATCGCCAGCCCACGCCCCTGCAGCGCCGCTGTGAACTGGGCGATCACGCTGGTACTGCGCAAGTGCGCACTGGCATTGGGAATCAGGTTGGCCAGGTACAGCAGTTCGGAGCTGAACGCCAGGTCATCCACATAGCTGATGAACGGATGGCCCACCAGGTCGCTGACCTGGTCGATAGGCGCATGGTTGTCCAGGTAATCCTGGGTCGCATACAGGCGCAGCCGGTAGTCGCACAGCTTGCAGCATACATAAGGCCCATGCTCCGGCCGCTCCAGGGCGATGACGATATCCGCCTCGCGCTTGGACAGGCTGATGAAGTGTGGCAGCGGCAGGATATCTACTGAAATGGCCGGGTAGGCATCGACAAAATGGCTCAGCTGCGGGGTGACGAAGAAGCTGCCAAAGCCCTCGGTGCAGCCCATGCGCACATGCCCCGACAGCGCCACGCCGGAACCGGAGACCTGCTCGCAGGCCATGTGCAGCGTGCTTTCAATCGACTCCGCATAACCGAGCAAACGCTGGCCCTCGGCGGTCAGCACAAAGCCATTGGTCCGCGACTTTTCGAACAGCAACGTGCCCAGCGCGCCTTCCAGCGACGTGATGCGCCGCGACACCGTGGTGTAGTCGACGCTCAGGCGTTTGGCGGCGCTGCTGGCCTTGCGGGTGCGCGCCACTTCGAGGAAGAACTTCAAATCGTCCCAGTTCAGCGAACTGAGTGAGGTCAGGTCTTTTTGCATGTTGATCCGGTTTTTTTGTGCGTTCTTGTTGGATGTTTGCACATCTATACTCGAAAAAAGCCCCCTGACGCCACCTCGCGTTTGCACGGCGCTGGCGATCTCGTCCTGACAATAATTCCAAGGAGAACGCAGATGAACGCACCCCAATCCCCCAGCCAGGCCAAGGTCGAGCAGGTCAAACTGCTGATTGATGGCCAGTGGGTCGAGTCGAAAACCACCGAATGGCGCGACATCGTCAACCCGGCCACCCAGCAGGTGCTGGCGCGGGTACCGTTCGCCACCGTTGAAGAAGTGGACGCTGCAGTGGCCGCCGCCGAGCGCGCCTTCAAGACCTGGCGCGACACCCCGATCGGCGTGCGCATGCGCATCATGCTCAAGCTGCAGGCACTGATCCGTGAACACAGCAAGCGAATCGCCGTGACCCTCAGCGCCGAGCAGGGCAAGACCATCGCCGATGCCGAGGGCGATATCTTCCGCGGCCTGGAAGTGGTCGAGCACGCCGCGTCCATCGGCACCCTGCAGATGGGCGAATTCGCCGAAAACGTTGCCGGTGGCGTCGACACCTACACCCTGCGCCAGCCCATCGGCGTGTGCGCCGGGATCACCCCGTTCAACTTCCCAGCGATGATCCCGCTGTGGATGTTCCCGATGGCCATCGTCTGCGGCAATACCTTTGTGCTCAAGCCATCCGAGCAGGACCCGCTGTCGACCATGATGCTGGTCGAGCTGGCGCTGGAGGCCGGTGTGCCGGCGGGCGTGCTGAACGTGGTGCACGGCGGCAAGCAGGTGGTGGACGCCATCTGCACGCATAAGGACATCAAGGCGATTTCGTTCGTCGGCTCCACCGAAGTCGGCACCCACGTGTACAACCTGGGCAGCCAGCACGGCAAGCGCGTGCAGTCGATGATGGGCGCGAAGAACCACGCTGTGGTGCTGCCCGACGCCAACCGCACCCAGACCGTCAACGCCCTGGTCGGCGCGGCTTTTGGCGCCGCTGGGCAGCGTTGCATGGCCACCTCGGTGGCGGTCCTGGTGGGCAAGGCGCGTGAGTGGCTGCCGGATATCAAGGAGGCGGCAAGCAAGCTCAAGGTCAATGCCGGTAGCGAACCAGGCACCGATGTGGGCCCGGTGGTTTCCAAGCGTGCCAAGGAGCGAGTGCTGGGCCTGATCGAAAGCGGTATCAAAGAAGGCGCCAAACTTGAACTGGATGGCCGTGACGTCAAGGTACCGGGTTACGAGCAAGGCAACTTCGTCGGCCCGACCCTGTTCTCCGGTGTGAAAACCGATATGCAGGTCTACACCCAGGAAATCTTCGGCCCGGTATTGGTAACCCTGGAAGTCGACACCCTCGATGAAGCCATCGCCCTGGTCAACGCCAACCCATTCGGCAACGGCACCGGCCTGTTCACCCAGAGCGGCGCGGCGGCGCGCAAGTTCCAAAGCGAAATCGACATCGGCCAGGTCGGTATCAACATCCCGATCCCGGTACCGGTGCCGTATTTCAGCTTCACAGGTTCGCGTGGTTCCAAGCTCGGCGACCTCGGCCCTTACGGCAAGCAGGTGGTGCAGTTCTACACTCAGACCAAGACCGTCACCGCCCGCTGGTTCGATGACGACAGCGTCAATGACGGTGTGAACACCACCATCAGCCTGCGCTAAGGAGAACGCCATGCGTATCGCATTCATCGGCCTGGGCAACATGGGCGCGCCCATGGCCCGCAACCTGATCAAGGCCGGGCACCAGCTGAACCTGTTCGACCTGAACAAGACCGTACTGGCCGAGCTCGCCGAACTGGGCGGGCAAGTCAGCGCGTCGCCCAAGCAAGCGGCAGCCGACAGCGAGCTGGTGATCACCATGTTGCCGGCCGCAGCCCATGTGCGCAGCGTCTATCTGAACGAAGACGGTGTGCTGGCGGGCGTGCGCCCGGGCACGCCGACCGTGGACTGCAGCACCATCGACCCGCAAACCGCTCGCGAGGTGTCCAAGGCCGCTGCCGGCAAAGGCGTGGACATGGGCGATGCGCCTGTTTCCGGTGGTACCGGCGGTGCGGCAGCCGGCACCCTGACGTTCATGGTCGGTGCCAGCACCGAGCTGTTTGCCACGCTCAAGCCGGTACTGGAGCAGATGGGCCGCAATATCGTGCACTGCGGTGAGGTTGGCACCGGGCAGATCGCCAAGATCTGCAACAACCTGCTGCTGGGCATCTCGATGATCGGCGTATCCGAAGCCATGGCGCTGGGCAACGCACTCGGCATCGACACCAAGGTACTGGCCGGCATCATCAACAGCTCCACCGGCCGTTGCTGGAGTTCCGATACCTACAATCCTTGGCCGGGCATCATTGAAACCGCGCCGGCATCACGGGGTTATACCGGGGGCTTCGGCGCCGAGCTGATGCTCAAGGATTTGGGGCTGGCCACCGAGGCTGCGCGCCAGGCGCATCAGCCAGTGATTCTCGGGGCCGTGGCCCAGCAGCTGTATCAGGCGATGAGCCTGCGCGGCGAGGGGGGCAAAGATTTCTCGGCGATTGTCGAGGGGTACCGCAAGAAGGATTGACGAGCAGGGTCGACTTCATCGCGGGCCGGGTCGCCTTCCCTCTGTAACTGCGCACCAGAGGGGAGGGCGCTCGCCTCGCGATTTTTTTTGCGCGTACCGGCCCTATCGCCGGCAAGCCGGCTCCCACAAGTACCGCGCAGATGCTGAGGCCTGTGCAGTACCTGTAGGAGCTGGCTTGCCGGCGATAAGGCCAGCAAGAACACCGACGACTTCGATTCAGGCAAAAACGAAATACTTGCGCACAGTCTCGACCACTTCCCAGGTCCCTTTCATCCCCGGTTCGATCACGAACACATCACCCGCCTTCAGGTGCTTCGGCTCTTCACCTTCCGGGGTGATGATGCAGTAGCCGTCGAGGAAGTGGCAGAACTCCCACTTCTCGTAATTGACCTCGAACTTGCCCGGGGTGCAGATCCAGGTACCCATGATCTTGCTGCCATCGGCCGACAGGTAGGCGTTGAGGTTGACGGTGTGCGGATCGCCGCCGATGCGCTTCCACTTGGTGGCGTCCACGACCGGCGTCGGGCAGGTTTCGCGCAGGACGGTAATGAAATCGGACATGGCACAACTCCTGGTGACTGGCTGAATGACTCGACACCATAGGGCCATTGGCCGAGCCCCAGTTGCCTGCGCTCGACGTCCAGGTGCCTGGCTGCGCTATGTATGCTCTTTATCCACAGCTCAGGGCTCGCTGAAATTCGGCAGACACTGGCACCAAGGTGGGAGCCGGCCTTTTGACGAAGTCTCCCCCTATGCGCCGGGTCTTCGCGGGTTTGCACTGTACGTGTAGGAGCTGGCTTGCCGGCGATGGGCCGCGACGCGGCCCCAAAGTGTCAGATCCCACAAAAAATCTTCAGAATTTCCCCCTTCCTTGTAGTCCATTTCCCAAAGATACTCCCGCCGCGCTTAAGTCATTGCGATGGGTATGTGTCGCGCTCTAGTCTCGGCGGGTCGTTGCAAATTCAACGGCCGGGTTTAGCCACCTGTGATCAAGACGAATGCATTTCCCTGTGCACTCCGATGTCGAGCAATCGGCGTTGGTGTTTCATGGCGGCTGTGCGCGGTGCACCTTCGGGTGAGCCGGGTTCGTCTTCCCGGTTGGCTAACCCGCGTACAGCTGCCTCCCTTTCGTTTAGCCACGGATCTGCGGCAGCTCAACCAAGACGGAGCTGTAGCCATGCTGAAAATCGTCCCCGATCCCCCGCTCAATTCCCTCGAAGACTCCCTCGCAGTCATTTCTGAATACTTGATGTGCGCCCACACCATTACCCAGCAATTGGTGTTCCTCAACCCGAAGCAGCCCATGCAGGCGATGGGTTTGGCGGTGATGCACGAGATCGAGGCAGCTCGCGGCCTGGTCGAACGGCAGGCGGGTTACAGGCCTGAGATGCATCGGCTTAGCCGGCCTAATCGCGGGTAAACCCGTTCCCACAGGTACAGCGCAAACCTCCATGGGAGCGGGCTTGCCCGCGAAGAGGCCCGCACTGGCACCCTCATCACTCAAGCCCACCAATACCGCACAAAGTGGAAGAACACCGGCGCCGCGAAGCACACCGAGTCCATCCGGTCGAGCATGCCGCCGTGCCCCTCGATCATGTGCCCCCAATCCTTGACACCCCGGTCGCGCTTGATCGCCGACATCACCAAACCGCCGAAGAAGCCCATCACGTTCACAGTCAGCGCCATCAGGGCCGCCTGCCAGAAGCTGAACGGGGTGATCCAGCACAGCAGGGCGCCCACTAGCGTGGCCAGTACCACGCCGCCGAGCAGGCCTTCCAGGGTTTTCGAGGGTGACAGGTTGGGTGCCACCTTGCGTTTGCCAAACAGCTTGCCGCATACGTACTGCAGCACGTCGCTGATCTGCACCACCAAGATCAGCCAGGCGATCAGCAGCAGGTTGCGGCCTTCGTAGCCGGGGATATCCAGGGTCAGCAGCGCGGGCACCGCCGACACGCAGTACACCGCGATCATCAGCCCCCACTGCACCTTCGAGGCGCGTTCGAGAAACCGCGTGGTATCGCCGCCGAAGCTGGCCAGGATCGGCAGCAGCAGGAACAGGTACACCGGGATGAAGATGCTGAACAGCCCGTACCAATCCATGGCGATCAGCAGGTATTGCACCGGCAGCGCCACGTAGAACGCTGCCACCAATGCCGGGTAATCGCTGCGCCGGGTCGGGGTGAGTGTCATGAACTCGCGCAGGGCGTAGAACGAAACGCCGTAGAACAGCACGATCACGCCGTATTTGCCGAACACGAAGGCGATGCCGATCACCAGCACCATCACCCACCAGGCATTGATGCGGGCGTTGAGGTTGTCGATCACCGCGTGCGGCGCCGGGCCGGCGCGCCACTTGAGCAGGCGGCCGATCACGCTGGCGAGCAGCAGCAGGGCGCCGATGCCGGCAAATAGCGAAAGGGTGTTGTCGTCCATGTCAGGCTTCCTTAGGGGCCAGGTTCAGCAGGGCCTGGCTGGCCCGCTCGAGAAACGCCTGCTTGCTCTCATCCGCATGCAGGTGAATGGGTTCGCCGAAGCTCAGCGTGCACAGCAACGGCAAGGGCAGCGCGCGGCCCTTGGGCATGACCCGGTTGAGGTTGGCGATCCACACCGGCACCAGCTCAACCTCGGGGTTGGCCATCGCCAGGTGGTACAGGCCGCTTCTGAATGGCATCAGCGGCTCGTCACTGAGGTTGCGCGTGCCTTCAGGGAAGAAGATCAGCGAATCACCCTGGGCCACCGCTTCCAGGATCGGCTGCAGTGGGCTGCCCTGGCCTTCGCTGCGCTGGCGGTCGATCAGCACGCCGTTGAACACCTTGCGGATCAGGAAATCACGAATGCCTGGCTTGGCCCAGTAGTCAGCCCCGGCCACGGGGCGCGTGCGTTCACGCAGAGGCGCTGGCAGCGAGGCCCAGAGCAGCACGAAGTCGCCGTGGCTGCTGTGGTTGGCGAAGTACAGGCGTTGCACCGGCAGCGGTGTGCAGCCGAGCCAAAGGGCGCGGGCGCCGGTGATCAGGCGGGCGGCGGAGGTAATGACGAAGGCGGTCAGGGCGGCGAGCATGGCGCGGTGGTTATCCGGTGAAGGGGAGTGTGAGCAGGGTAGTCAAGGTCAGTAACAGTTGCAGGGCCAGGCACGCGGCCTGGCGGCGTAACAGGGCCAGCGCGGCCTGACAGCGGCTGGGCCAGTCGCGGGCGTCGACGGCTTGCGGCTTGAGCCGCAGGTCGATCAGGGCCCGGTCCAGGGCCTGGGTATCCGCAGGCAGGTCCGTGCTGGCGCTCAGCTTGGCAAACAGCTCTGCATCCAGTGCCACGCGGATCGCCCAGTACTTGTGCAGCAGGCCGAGTACCAGCAAAACAACGCATAGCACGCTGGCCAGCGGCTGCAGTGGCATACCGAGTAAAGGTGCCAGGCCGTAGGCCAGGGCGAGCAGGGTGATGCCATCCGACAGGCGCTCCAGTTGCGCGCCACGGCCGAGCAGGCTGGCGACCAGGTGCAGGTTCATGGGTGGGCTCCCAGCTGCTTCAGCACCTGGCGATGCGCTGGGTGCAGGACGATGCCGGGGCGCGCCTGGCGGATCAGCGCCTCGGCCTGGGCTGCATCGCTGCAGCGGCCGCTGAGCAACAGCCAGGCGGCCACTGCGCTGGCGCTGCGCGAATATCCCAGCGCGCAGCAGACCAGCAGTGGCCCTTGAGTGCGCAGGTGCTCGATGGCGTCGGCGGCTTGTTGCAGCAGCTTGGCATCGGCGGCTATCAGATCCAGGGTTGGCAATGATCGATAGGCTGACTGCGCCGGCCTCATCGCCGGCAAGCCGGCTCCCACAGGTACCGCGCGAACCTTGGAACCTGTGGGGGCCTGCAAGCTTGCACCCACAGGTACTGCACAAGCCTTGGAGCCTGTGGCGATCCCTGTGGGAGCCGGCTTGCCGGCGATGGCGGTGGTACGGGCAATAAAGGGCAGTTCAGCGCAGAGGTCGACGATGGCAGCAAAGGGCGCGCGCTCGCCGCGCCCCGGAATGCGCCCGAGGAATACCCCGTCACATACTTCATCTGGCTGTGGGTGCCGCCAGGTCCAGAATCTGGAGTTGATCCAGGCCGCGACCAGGTAAGGCGCCAACAGCCAGCAGGCGGCATTCGAAAGCCGCCCGTCGCTACCTTTCTGAAACCCACCCGCCCCGAGCACACCATAGTTAAGCGCGACCATGAACAAGGACACCGCCGGCCAAGCCAGCCATAGCCAGGCGCCGCCTAGCTTGCCCGCCAACACCGCGCACAAACATGCCCCCAGCCCATACCAGGCTGCCAGCCGCCAACGCTTGGCAACGTGCGCCAGGCGCGCACCCTGCAAAGGCAGCAGGCCTTCACGCGGCCACAACCAGACACACACAAACCCCGCCAACGCCCCGGCAGGCAAGTCGATGAAATGGTGCTGCCAGGTCGTCAGCACCGAGATACCGATCAACGCCATCCAGCCATGCATCACCCATCGCCAGGGTTGCCGTTGCACATGGCGGGCAAACATCGTCCAGATGATCACCAGCAGCGCGATATGCAGCGACGGCGCCTGGTTGTACGGCTTGTCGAAGCCCATCAGCACATCGAACAACCAGCCGAACACGCCATCCAGACCTGGCCGCTCGAAGGTGAAACGCAGCGGCCAGAGCAGGAAGCAGCTCACGCTGATCAGTTGTGCGCTCAGCAGTGCCAGGGCATGCCGGTCCATTTCCCGACGCGTACGTGGCAACAGGAAGGACAACCCATACAGCAGGTCGATCGACCAGTACGGGATGATCGTCCACGGCCACAGCGGCGTGTGCTGTTCCCAGCCGAAGACCAGGCTGCCGATGTCATCGCGGCCAGCGGTGTAGTTGTTCACCAGGCCGTAGCTGAGAAAGAAGAACGGGCCCAGCATCAATAACCAGAGCACGCCCCGGCGGATCAGGCCCGGCTCACGGGGTGGGTTCATTCTCGCACTCGTTGCGCCAGGCTGACGCTGAAAATGCCCCATTCATCGATGCGCTGGGCGAGCTTGCGAAAGCCCGCCGCCTCGACCAGCTGGTCCATCTCGGCCTGGCTGCGCCGGCGCATCACCCAGGCCTCACCGCCGCGGTGGCTGGTCAGGGCGCGGGCGATCATCTCCAGTTGCGGGTGCCAGGGCTGGCCGGTGTACACCAGGTAACCGCCATCCTCCACGGCCTCGGCCAGGCCAGCCAGCGAGTTGCTGACCAGCGTGTTGCTAGGGAACAGTTCATACAGGCCGGACACCACCGCAAGGGTAGGGCGCGGCTCAAGTGCGGCGAGGCTTTCGCGGTCGAACGCATCGCCTTGGATGAAACGGGCGATTTCAGCCAGGCCCTTTTCGGCGATCAGCGCACTGCCTTGCTGCACGTTCAGCTCGCTGTAGTCGCGCAACAGGATCGAATCGGGCAGTTGCTCCAGTTCCTGCAACGCCTCAAGGATGTAACGGCCATGGCCGGCGGCGATGTCGACGATATGCACCGGACGTTGTTGGTCGCGCAGCCGGGCGATGGCCAGGCGCAGCAGCTCCTCGACGTGCAGCTTGCGCTGGCGAATGCCACGCCAGCCGATGGCGTCGAGGTAGTTCTGGTCAATCATCCGCCCCAGCTTGCCCTTGCCTGTCGGCTGGTTGCGGTAGACGTAGTCCAGGGTGCTGCCGGAGTCGAAACCGGTGTCGAAGCCCAGCTTCACGCCGTCGGCCAGCCCTTTGCCCAGGCGCAGGCCGGCGCGTGTCGCACGCCAGTAGAGATCGCGTGGCGAGTAGCGCGGCAAGGGCGCAGCCAGGCTCTCGGCCTCGGCGCAGCTGGCGCCGACTTTGTCGGCATCGAGCAGCGAAGGTCGCGGAGCGGGGCTTTCGAAGCAGTGCTCGACAAAGCGTTCGATACGCTTCAAGGCATGCCCGCGCTCACGCTCGCCGAGTGTGTCGTGGAAGAACCCCGGCAAAACGTGCAGCTCCTTGCGCGCGCTGCCAAGGCGCTCGAAAAAACGCTCCTGCGGTTTGCGCTCGACCACCAGGTCAGCGCCGGAAACCAGCATCTGCGTCGGCACCTGGATGGCTTGCGCATCGGCCACCACACGGTCGGCGGCCTCGTACAGGCCAAGCAGCATGGTCACCGAAATCGGCCGGCTGATCAGCGGGTCGGACACGTACGACATGACCCGCTCGGGGTCGTGGGTGAGCAGGCGCGGCTTGACGTAGCTGTTGACGAAGAAATTGCCGCGCACGGCCTTGAGCAGCTTCAGGCCTGGGCGGGCGAAGGGCACGTACAGCTTGACCTTGAACGCGGGCGAGGCGAGCACCAGGCAGCGCACCTTGGGCGCGTAATCATGGGCCCAGGTGGCGATCAGCACCGCGCCGACACTTTGCGCCAGCACCACAAGGTCCTGCTCGGCCAAGCCATGCTGAGCCTGGATATGCTCGATGAAGGTCTGCACATCACGCACGCTGGTAGCGAAGCTTGGGCTATCACCGCGCGCACCTGGCGACTTGCCGTGGCCGCGGGCGTCCCAGGCGAAGAAGTCGTAGCCCGGCATGTCCAGTTCGTCGGCCAGGTGGGCCATGCGCCCGCCATGTTCATGGCCACGGTGGAACATCACCACAGCCCGGCGCGGCTGGTGCAGGGTGCGCGTGGCGGGCCAGTGACGGTAGTGCAGCTCGACACCGTCATGGGTAGAGAAATGCAGTGATTGCGCTTGGCGCATGGCGAAAATCCTTGTCCGGCGGCGATGGGCTCAGCGGGTCTCCAGCAACCCCTGGCGAACCCGGTTGTAGAGGGTATAGAGCGAGAGCGCGAAGATGACCAGCAGCAGGCCATTGATCCAGGGCGCAGTCAGCAGGCCGAAGGCCACGCCCGTGCCGAGTACGCCGAAGGCGAAGGCGCGGTCGCTCTTGCCCATCGGCCCGTCGTAGCGCCGCGAGGCGCCGGCCAGCGGGCCCATCACCCCGGCGTATTCGCTGAAGGTCGCGCTTAGCACCACCAGCACCACCAGGCTGGGCCACACTCCAGCGAGCAGGGCGAATGGCAGGTACAGCGCGGCATCGGCGATCACGTCGCACAGCTCGTTGAGGTAGGCGCCGAGTGTGGATTGCTGGCCGAATTCCCGGGCGAGCATGCCGTCGACGGCGTTCAGTGCCATGCGCAACAGCATCCACACCGGGATGAGGATGAACAGCCAGGTGATGTGGCTGAGCCCGGCCAGCAGCAGGCCCAGCAACAACGAGACCACGGCGGCGCTGACGGTGACCTGGTTGGCGGTGACGCCACGGGCGTGCAGGCGCTCGACCCCGGGGCGCAGCAGGGCCTGGAAGCGGGGTTTGAGCTGGTAGATCGATGGCACGTTGAACTCCCTTTCATGGTGCGGCGACGGGGGATTGTGGGCGCACAGCCCCTGCCACGCAAGGGCAGCGCAATCCCTGTGGGAGCGGGTTTACCCGCGAAGCATTCAACGCGGTGCCAGGCCAGGGCTTCGCTCTGGTTCGCGATTAAACCCGCTCCTGCACAGGGCCGTGTCAGGCATCGGCTTGCAATCGTTCGACCAACCCTGCGGCGTACCCTGGCAACCCCGCAAAATCCCGCGCGCACAGCAGTAATCGGCGGTTGGCCCAGTCCTCGCGCAACGCCACCCAATGCAGCGGCAACACGCCTTCCCAGCGCTTCACCGCCGCCAGCGGCACCACGCCAACCCCGGCGCCACCCGCGACCATGCGGATCACCCCGTCAAAGCCTTCGGCGCGCACCCTCACGCGCATGCGCCGGCCCTCGCGCAGCGCCTGTTCCTCCAGGTACAGCGCCAGCGCACTGTTCGCTCCGAGCCCGACATGGCCGTGGGCAAGGCTGTCGACAAAGCTGGGCGCGGGCTCCGAGCTGAGCGGATGCCCCAGCGGCGTGATCAGCACCAGCGGGTCGTCGCGAAACGGCAGGGTCTGCAGGTGCGCACTGGGCGCAGCAGTGGAGATGATGCCCAGGTCAGCCATGCCTTGGGTGATCGACTGCACGATCCTCAAACTCGGCAATTCCTGCACGTCGACACTGATGCCATGGTGGTCGGCCAGATACCCGGCCAGCAGTTCCGGCAGGTATTCGGTGAGCGCCGCCGTGTTGCACAGCAGCCGTACCTGGCCTTGCTGCCCCTGGGCGTACTGGGCCAGGTCGAATTGCAGGCGCTCGACCTGCTGGCCGATCAGCCGGGCATGCTGGAGCAGTGCCTGGCCGGCGGGCGTCGGCTGCACCCCACGGCGGTTGCGTTCCAGCAATGCAGTGCCCAACGACGCTTCCATGGCCCGGATCCGTGCACTGGCCGCCGGCAGTGACAGGTGGCTGCGCTGCGCGCCAGCAGTGATGTTGCCGCACTCCAGGGTGTGCTGGAAAAGCGCGAGGTCTATCAGGTCGAAGTGCATCAGCCTCTGTCCTGGCAAGAGTCAGGCTGAGTATAAGGCAGATTTTCAGCCCGCCCGATGCACGCCATGATGGTGGCCATGGATACCTTTCTCGCGTTCTACCACAACATTGGCCCGGCGCTGACACTCCTGGTGGTGGCCACTTTCGTGCTGGCTGGCACGGTTAAAGGCGTGATCGGCCTTGGCCTGCCGACCATCGCCATGGGCATGCTGGGCCTGGCTATGCCCCCGGCGCAGGCTGCAGCGTTGCTGATCGTCCCCTCGACGCTCACCAACCTTTGGCAGCTCGCCGCTGGCGGCCATCTGCTGGCGTTGCTGCGGCGGCTTGGGCCGATGCTGGTGGCGATCTTCGTTGGCACCTTGGCCGGCAGTGCCTGGCTGGGCATCGACAGCGGCCCCTGGGCGGTGCACGCGTTGGGCGCGGCGCTGCTGGTGTATGCCGCCTATGGGCTGATCGGGCCTGGCTTGCGGCTGGCGCCGAGCAGGGAAGGGTGGCTGGGGCCGTTGTGTGGGCTGGTAACCGGCATTGTAACCGCCGCCACGGGTGTATTCGTGATGCCGGCCGTGCCTTACTTGCAGAGCCTGGGCCTGAGCCGCGACGAAATGATCCAGGCGCTGGGCCTGTCGTTTACCGTCTCGACCGTGGCGCTGGCCCTGGGCCTGGCCGGGCAGGATGCCCTGGGTGGCCAGGCGCTGGGTGCGTCATTGCTGCTGCTGGCGCCAGCACTGCTGGGGATGCTGGCGGGCCAGTGGTTGCGCCAGCGCATCAGCGCGGCGTTGTTCAAGCGTTGTTTCTTCATTGGCCTGGGCGTGCTGGGCGGCCATCTGCTGATCAACGGCTAGCGGAAGAAGCGCTGAGCATGTCGATGGCCTGGATATCGAAGTCGCGCTCCAGGTAGTCCATGCGTTTTTCGAAAAACTCGACCATGTGCGGCAGGGCCGAGTGCACATCCAGTGCGGCCTTGTCGGCCCACACCTCGAAGAACACGAACAGGCTCGGGTCAGCCTTGTCGCGCAGCATGTGGTATTCGATGCAGCCGGGTTCCTGGCGGCTGGGTTCGACATAGGCACGGAATAGGGTTTCAAAGGCATCGGCCATTTCCGGACGGGTCTTGGCCTTGAGGATGAAGGCGTGTTGCTCGCTCATGGATCGCTACTCGATGGTGAATGATGAAACGATTCTAAGGCAATAATGGCTTTGGCATTCGTGACTTCAAAGCAATTGTATTTTGACCCACGCCTGCTGTTTCCTGCGCAAGCGAGCCTCTAATCTGCCGGTCATTCCATTTGACTCGACCCATTGAGGCCCAGCATGAAAAAGATTCTTCTGCTCAACGGCGGTAAACAGTTCGCTCACTCCGAAGGCCGCCTCAACCAGACCCTGCACGACGCCGCCCTGGCCCATCTCGACCGCGCAGGCTTCGATGTGCAACAGACCTTCATCGACGGGGGGTACGACGTGCAGGCGGAAGTGGAAAAATTCCTCTGGGCCGATGTGGTGATCTACCAGATGCCGGGTTGGTGGATGGGCGCGCCCTGGACGGTGAAGAAATACATCGACGAAGTCTTCACTGCCGGCCACGGCAGCCTCTACGCCAACGACGGCCGCACCCGCTCGGATGCCTCGCAGAAGTACGGCAGTGGCGGGCTGGTGCAGGGTAAGCAGTACATGCTGTCGCTGACCTGGAATGCCCCGCAGCAGGCCTTCGACGACCCAAGCGATTTCTTCGAAGGCAAAGGCGTGGACGCGGTGTACTTCCCGTTCCACAAAGCCAACCAGTTCCTCGGCATGACCGGCCTGCCGACCTACCTCGCAGTGGACGTGATGAAGCGCCCGGATGTGCCGGCAGCCTTGGCCGCCTATGAAGCGCACCTGGACCAGGTGTTCGGCAAGGCCGAATAACTGGACTTGCCGTCAGCAAGCGGCTATCAATCACCGCGAACAGCAGACACAGGCGCCGCCGTGAAAACCCGATCCGAAGAACTCCAGGTATTCGTCGCCGTGATCGACTGCGGCTCGATCTCTGCCGCCGCCGAGCAGGTGGGCCAGACCCCGTCGGCGGTAAGCCGCACCCTATCGCGCCTGGAGGCCAAGCTTGGCACCACCCTGGTCAACCGCACCACCAGGCGCATGGACCTGACCGAAGAGGGGCGTTTCTTCCTCGAACGCTCGCGCCTGGTGCTGGAGCAGATGGACGACATGGAAGAGCGCCTATCGATGCACCACCAGAGCGCCGCCGGGCGCCTGCGCATCAATGCCGCCGCGCCGTTCATGCTGCATGCCATCCTGCCGTGGATCGGCGAGTTCCGCCGCCAGTACCCTGGTATCGAGCTGGAACTGAACACCGACGACCTGATCATCGACCTGCTGGAACAAAGCACCGACGTGGCGATCCGCATCGGTGAGCTGGCCGACTCCAGCCTGCATGCCCGCTCGCTGGGTTGCAGCCCGGTGCAGGTACTGGCCAGCCCGGCCTACCTGGCGCAGCACGGCACACCCCAGCACGTCGAAGACCTCAACAACCACTGCCTGCTCGGTTTCAGCCAGCCCGAATCCCTCAACCAGTGGCCGCTGCGCCACGCCCAGGGCGACCGTTGGCCGATTCGCCCGGCGCTGATCGCCTCCAGCGGCGAAACCCTGCGCCAACTGGCCCTGGCCGGGGAGGGCATCGTCAGCCTGTCGCACTTCATGACCCACGAAGACATCCGCGCCGGCCGGCTGCAGGTGCTGTTGCGCGACGCCAACAACGGTTACCGCCAGCCGATCCACGCCGTCTACTACCGCAACACGCAGCTGGCCCTGCGCATCCAGTGCTTCCTCGATTTCATCCAGCAGAAGCTGGCGATGTACGCCTGCTGAGTTGCCTGAACGCGACAAATCCTGCCCAAGGGCGGCGAAACTTCCTGCGCCGGATTGCACAGTCGAGGCGCTTCAGCCTTACTGAGTGATCAACAAAAACAACACCAAGGAAGTGTCATGCGTATCGTCCCGTTCCAGTACCTCGCGCTAGCAGCCGCAATCCTGAGCTGTTCCTCGGCCTATGCGGCAACCCTGGAGGGTGGCGCGGTGGCCGCGCCTGATCAATATGGCGCACAGGTGGCTGCCGACATTCTGAAAAAAGGCGGCAACGCGGTGGATGCCGCCGTGGCCACGGCCTTCACCCTGGCGGTGACCTACCCCGAGGCCGGCAACATCGGTGGCGGTGGTTTCATGACCCTGTTCGTCGACGGCAAACCGTACTTCCTCGACTACCGCGAAGTGGCGCCGAAGGCGGCGACTCGCAACATGTACCTGGATGAAAAGGGTGAGGTCATCGAGAACCTCAGCCTGGTCGGCGTTCGCGCGGCTGGCGTACCCGGCACGGTGATGGGCTTGTGGGAAGCGCACCAGAAATTCGGCAAGCTGCCCTGGAGCGAGCTGCTGACCCCGGCCATCGGCTATGCGAAAAACGGCTTCAAGATTGCCGAAAAACAGTACCAGTACCGCAACGATGCCCAGGGCTTGTTCAAGACCGCGACCAACTTCAACGACTATTTCGGCAACATGAAGGTCGGCGAGCTGTTCAAGCAGCCGGAGATGGCCCAGACCCTCGAGCGCATCGCCGACAAGGGCGTGAGCGAGTTCTACCAGGGCAAGACCGCCGACCTGCTGGTGGCGCAGATGCAGGCTGACAAGGGCCTGATCACCAAGGACGACCTCAAGGACTATAAAGCGCTCTGGCGCGAGCCGATGGCCCTGAGCTGGCGCGGCAATGTGGTGTACACCGCGCCACCACCAAGCTCTGGCGGCGTTGCCCTGGCCCAGTTGCTGGGCATCAAGGAAGACCGCGCGGCAGACTTCAAGGGTGTGGCGCACAACTCGGCGCAGTACATCCACCTGCTGGCCGAGATCGAGAAGCGCGTGTTCGCCGACCGTGCCGACTACCTGGGCGACCCGGCCTTCACCCAGGTGCCAGTCGATCAACTGATCGCCAAGGACTACCTGGCCAAGCGCGCCGCGCAGGTCAACCCGAAGGCCATTTCTGCGACCGACGACGTCAAGCCGGGGCTGGAGCCGCACCAGACTACGCACTTCTCGATCGTCGACAAGCAGGGCAACGCAGTCAGCAACACCTACACCCTCAACCTCGACTACGGCAGCGGCGTGGTGGTCAAGGGCGCAGGCTTCCTGCTTAACGACGAAATGGACGACTTCAGCGCCAAGCCGGGTGCGGCCAACGCCTTTGGCGTAGTCGGCGGTGATGCCAATGCCATTGCACCGGGCAAGCGCATGCTGTCCTCCATGAGCCCGAGCCTGATGACCCGCGATGGCAAGGTCGAACTGGTGATTGGCACGCCAGGTGGCTCGCGGATCTTCACCTCGATCTTCCAGGTGATGAACAACCTGTACGACTACGGCATGCCGCTGGAGAAGGCGGTGGCGGCGCAGCGTGTGCACCATCAGTTGCTGCCCAAGGACACCCTCTACTTCGACAGCTATGCGCCGCTGACCGGGCCGGTGGCGGATGACCTGAAGAAAATGGGGTATGTATTGGAGGATCAGGGCTGGGAGATGGGCGATATCCAGGCGATCCGGGTGAACGGGGCGAAGCTTGAGACCGCTTCGGATCCGCGTGGGCGCGGGGTGGGGATGATCGTCAAGTAATCCTGTAAACACGGTGCTGGCCTCTTCGCGGGGCAAGCCCGCTCCCACAGGTTCACCGCTCTCGGAAGGCAGCGGTAATCCTGTGGGAGCGGGCTTGCCCCGCGAAGTCTATCTCAAGGTCACACCCGGAACTGGCTGACCAACATCTGCAAGTGCCCACCCAGGCGCGCCAGCTCGACGCTGGACGCCGCGGTTTCATCACTGGCCGCCGCCGTCTGCTCCGACACATCCCGCACATTCAGAATGCTGCGGCTGATTTCTTCAGCCACCGCGCTCTGCTGCTCGGCCGCCGCAGCAATCTGCTGGTTCATCGACTGGATGCTCGACACCGTGCTGGTGATGTTCTCCAGCGAAACCCCAGCCTTGCGCGCCAGCTCGACACTGCTGTCGGTCAGGGTGCGGCTGCCCTGCATGGCGTTGGCCACCTGCTGGGTGCCATGCTGCAGGCCGGCCACCAGCACTTCGATCTCTTCGGTGGACTTCTGCGTGCGCTGGGCCAGGCCGCGCACTTCGTCGGCGACCACGGCAAAGCCACGGCCAGCCTCGCCGGCACGGGCGGCCTCGATGGCGGCGTTGAGCGCCAGCAGGTTGGTCTGTTCGGCCACCGACTTGATCACATCCATCACGCTGCCAATCTTCTGGCTTTCCTGCTGCAGCAGGGTCATGGCTTCGGTGGAGCGGTGCACTTCTTCGGCCAGGCGTTCGATCTGGCTGATCGCTTCGCCGACCACGCGATCACCCGCACGGGCTTCGTCATCGGCACCGGTGGCGGCGTGCGAAGCCTGCTCGGCATTGCGCGCCACTTCCTGAACGGTCGCGGCCATTTCGTGCATGGCGGTGGCGACCTGGTCGGTCTCGACCTTCTGGCTGTTGGCACCGGCGCTGGTCTGCTCGGTGACGGCCGACAGTTCTTCGGCGGCGCTGGCAATCTGCGTGACGCCATCGCGGATACCGCTGATCAGCTCGCGCAGGGTGGTGCCCATGCGCGCGATGCCTTGCTGCAGCACGCCGATTTCGTCGCGGCGGGTGACGCGCATGTCGTGGGTCAGGTCGCCACCGGCGATGCGCTCCACGGCTTGCAGGGTGTCACGCAGAGGGCGGGTGATCTGCCGGGTGATGATCACAGCTGCCAGTACGCCGGCCAGCAGCGCCAGCAAGGTGGCGATGGTCTGCAGGCTGCGGGCCTGGGTGCTTTCGACGTCACGGCGGTCGATCTGGATCTTGTACAACGCATCGCTGCGCTTGACGATGTCGGCGCCTTGCACGGTCATTTCCGCACGCGAGGTGGTGATTTCGGCGACGGCATCGCGGAATTGGCGCACGGCCTCGCGGTAGGCCTGAACCGACTGCTCGAACTGCTGCACACGTGTGGCTTCGGCTGGCAACTGGCGTTTGAGGTTATCGATTTCCACCAGTGCCGATTCCAGCTGGCGCAGCGCGGCCTGCTCGTTGGCTGCGGTGTTGTCGGCGATGTAGCCGCGCACGTCGATGCGCACTTGCAGCAGTTGCTGGCGCGCCTTGCTGATCAGCTGGTATTGCGCCAGGCGCACGCCGTCTGCCTCGGGGCGTGCCATGACGTCCTGGCTGAGGGTTTCCATGGCCTCATCGGCCTTGGCCGCCGACACATTCATGGCGTCACGGGCAGCCAGCGAGCTCTTGTAGCCGGCGCGCATCTTGTTCAGCGAGACTTTGTACTCGCTGATGGTCTGGCCCAGCTCCTTGAGCAACTTGACGTTCTCTGGGCTCTTGAACGTGGTGACCAGGTATTCCTGCTGTTTGCTGAACGCGTCCAGCTTGGCCTGGGTATTGGCGGCAGCGGTATCGTCGCCGTTGGCGATCATGTACTGCAGCCGCGCCACGCGCAGGTCGGTCAGGTCTTTGTTGAGCTGGCCGATGTCGCCCATCCAGTTGCTGCGGTCGATCAGGCTGCCCAGGCTGGTCCAGCCAGTCAGGGCCAGCAGGCCGGTAAGGACCAGCACCAGGCCGAAGCCCAGGCCGAGTTTGAGGTTGACGCTGATGTTGGCGAACCAGCTGTTCATGCACGCTCTCCAGAAAAATTTCGCTCACTTGATCATTTTTCGATCGCGAGGCGTTGTTGTTCTGGATGCCCGCTGAATCGTGCAGGGGTTATCGGCACTTGGCAGCGAAGCTGAAACGCTTTTTCAGCTGTTTTGTAACTGCATGAAAACGTTTGCTTTTTATCGGGCTATCCGCGGGCAAGCCCGCGAACATTTCACAGGCTGCGCGCACTGAACGTATCGCAGCTGTTCACATCCCCTTGGGCAAACCCAGCCTTGAACCAGCGTACCCGCTGCGCCGAAGTGCCATGGGTAAACGAGTCCGGCACCACGCGCCCCTGGCCCTTTTGCTGCAACCGGTCATCACCAATCGCGTTGGCCGCATTCAGTGCTTCCTCGACATCCCCCGGCTCCAGCCAGTTCAGGCGTTGCTGCGCCTGATAGGCCCAAACACCGGCCAGGCAGTCGGCCTGCAACTCCTGGCGCACCAGCAGGCCATTGTCGCCTTCCAGGCGCTGGCCATTGCGCCGCGCGGCATCGACCTTGGCCGACACACCGAGCAAGGTCTGCACATGGTGGCCGATCTCATGGGCTATCACGTAGGCCTGGGCGAAGTCACCTGCAGCGGCGAAGCGGGTTTCCATTTCGCGGAAGAATGACATGTCCAGGTAGACTCGTTGGTCCGCCGGGCAGTAGAACGGCCCCACCGCCGCGGAGGCGAAACCGCAGGCGGAATTCACTTGGCCGCTGAACAGTACCAGCTTGGGGTCGCGGTACTGTTTGCCCGCCTGGGAGAACAGGGCCTTCCAGGTGTCTTCGGTGTCGCCGAGGATCGACGCGACGAATTGCGCCTGCTCGTCGTTGGCCGCCGGCGCCTTGTTGCCCGCGCCGCTGGGCGCCTGCTGTTGCTGCTGTTCCATCTGCCCGGTGAGCTGGCCGAGTATCTGCAGCGGGTCCTGGCCGGTGAGCCAACCGATGCCGACGATCAGCAGGATTGCCCCAAGCCCCAGCCCCTTGCCGCCGCCAAAGCGCATACCGCCGCCGCCGCCACCTTCGCCACGGGCATCGACCACATTGTCGCTGCGCCGGCCTTTTCGCCATTCCATGAGTTGTGCTCCCGAGCGTGAAACATGAAGACAAAGATTAGTTCACCCCAGCCAAAGGTACTAATGCATAACCATACGGTTATGTATCGGACCACTGATTTCAATATTCATCCCGCGCGAGTTATCTGAAACTGCAAGTCCCCATAGGGGAATTTTCATAATTCCAAGAGAGGAAAACGGCATGCCCGCCCAGGACAATAGCCGCTTCGTGATCCGTGATCGCAACTGGCACCCCAAGGCCCTGACGCCCGACTACAAGACTTCCATTGCCCGCTCGCCGCGCCAGGCACTGGTCAGCATTCCGCAGTCGATCAGCGAAACCACCGGCCCGGATTTCACCCACCTGGGCTTTGGCGCCCATGACCATGACCTGCTGCTGAACTTCAACAACGGTGGCCTGCCGATCGGTGAGCGCATCATCGTTGCCGGCCGTGTCGTAGACCAGTACGGCAAGCCGGTGGCCAACACCTTGGTGGAGATCTGGCAGGCCAACGCCGGTGGCCGCTATCGCCACAAGAACGACCGCTACCTGGCACCGCTGGACCCGAACTTCGGCGGTGTCGGCCGTTGCCTGACCGACCGCGACGGCTACTACAGCTTCCGCACCATCAAGCCCGGCCCGTACCCATGGCGCAACGGCCCCAACGACTGGCGCCCGGCGCACATCCACGTGGGTGTGAGTGGCCCGTCGATCGCCACCAAGCTGATCACCCAGCTGTATTTCGAAGGCGACCCGCTGATCCCGATGTGCCCGATCGTCAAGTCGATCGCTAACCCTGAAGCGGTGCAGCAACTGATTGCCAAGCTCGACATGAGCCACGCCAACCCCATGGACTGCCTGGCGTACCGCTTTGACATCGTGCTGCGCGGCCAGCGCAAGACCCACTTCGAAAACTGCTGAGGACCCCGCCATGCCAATCGAACTGCTGCCGGAAACCCCTTCGCAGACCGCCGGCCCCTACGTGCACATCGGCCTTGCCCTGGAAGCGGCTGGTAACCCGACCCGCGACCAGGAAATCTGGAACTGCCTGGCCAAGCCCGAGGCACCGGGTGAACATATTCTGCTGATCGGCCAGGTGTATGACGGCAACGGCCACCTGGTGCGCGATTCGTTCCTGGAACTGTGGCAGGCCGATGCCGCTGGCCAGTACCAGGATGATTACAACCTGGAAAACGCCTTCAACAGCTTCGGCCGCACCGCCACCACCTTCGACGCTGGCGAGTGGACCGTGCAAACGGTCAAGCCGGGTGTGGTGAAGAATGCCGCCGGCGTGCCGATGGCGCCGCACATCAACATCAGCCTGTTCGCCCGTGGCATCAACATCCACCTGCACACACGCCTGTATTTCGACGACGAGGCCGAGGCCAACGCCAAGTGCCCCGTGCTCAACCTGATCGAGCAGCCGCAGCGCCGCGAGACCTTGGTTGCCAAGCGTTGCGAAGTGGATGGAAAGACCGCGTATCGTTTCGATATCCGTATCCAAGGGGAAGGGGAGACGGTGTTCTTCGACTTCTGACAGGCAACGCGGGGCTGCCAAAGCAGCCCCAAGCTTTCAGCCTTTCACAGGCTTGAGGTCGAACGCGCCCTCCTGGTACTGGAACAGCAGGCAATCGCCAACTGCCGTGCAGCCACTTTCATGCACCTGATCGGCCGGCAGTTTGTAATACGACCCAGCCGTATACTCGGTGCGCTTGCCATCGATTACCGCATAGAAGGTTCCACCCAGGACGACCGTCGGCAGCGTCTGGGTGTGCTGGTGCAGGCCATTGTCGGTGCCTTTTCTGAATTTCACATAGGCCGAGTACGGCCCCTTGCCGAAGATATCGCCTTCGACATTGGCGTAGCTGACGGCGCCGTTGGTATTGGGCACGTCCTGCCACTTCAAGGCCGCGTTGTCGGTGACGGAAACGGTCGTTTGCCCCGCGTTGACGCCGACGGCCAACGTGCTGAGTGTCAAGGCCGCGATAATTGCCTGTACTGCTTTCATGATGGAACTCCTTCGTTGAATGACGACCAACAAAGGCTAACTAATCGAGCTGTGCACAAATACAGGCCAATTTAGTCATAACCTGTGCATATAAGGCACAAATCAGTATTCCCATCTCGCTTGTGAATAGTACGCCTGCACGTAATCCAGCAATGCCCGCACCTTGGGCGCCAGGTAGCGGCTCTGTGGATAAACCGCGTAAAGGCTGCGCGCTGGCTGCTTCCAATCTTCCAGCACCGGCACCAGCCGCCCGTCCAGCAGGGCGTCGTGCACGATGAACCGGTCGAAGCTGGCGATGCCCAGGGCACCGATGGCGGCGGCGCGCAGGGCCATCGGCGAGTTGGCACTCAGGCGACGGGGCATGAGGATGTCGCGCTGTGTGCCACTGGCGCTGGCCAGCTGCAGGCGCTGTGGGTGCAGTAGCTGGCTGTAGCCGAGCAGGGCGTGGCTGGCGAGTTCATCGGGCGTAGCCGGTGTGCCGTGGCGTTCGAGATAACCCGGGGCGGCGACCAGGATCACTTCGCTGCTCGCCAGCCGGCGTGCCACCAGGCTGGAGTCGGGCAGATGGTCGGTGACCCGCAGGCATACGTCGATTTCCTCTTCCAGAAGGTCGACGAAGCGATCGCTGCAATGCAGTTCGATCTGCAGCAGGGGATGGCACTCGACGAAATCCGGCAGCCAGCGCCCCAGTTCCAGTTCACCAAACGCTGTGGCCACGCCTAGGCGCAAGGTACCGGTGGGTTGCTGCTGGTGTTCGGACAATTCCAGGGTCATTGCTTGCATCTGTTCGAGAATCTGCACGCAATGGCGATAGAACAGTGCTCCGGCTTCGGTGAGGTGCAGCCGGCGTGTGGTGCGGGTAAGCAATTGCGTGCCGAGGTGGCGTTCGAGCTGCTTTACCTGGCGTGACAGGACGGTATGCGAGACGCCCGCCTGGCTGGCGGCGGCACTGAAACTGCCGAGGTCGACGACCCGGCGGAAGGACTGCATGGCGCTGAACTGGTCCATCGGCACAACTCTCCTGGCAGCGTGCGCTGGGGCCAGCGAGGCCCCAACGCAGCGCGGATCAGCGCCGAACCAGCAGCACCCCGCTTTCCATATGATGGGTATACGGGAACTGGTCAAACAGCGCACAGCGTTCGATACGGTGGGTATCTTGCAGCTGGGCGATGTTCTGCGCCAGCGTCTCGGGGTTGCACGAGATGTACAGGATCCGCTCGAAACGCCGGGTCAGCTCGCAGGTGTCCGGGTCCATGCCGGCACGCGGCGGGTCGACGAACACGGTGCCGAATTCGTAGCTTTTCAGGTCGATGCCTTCCAGCCGCCGGAACGGCCGCACGTCATTTAGCGCCTGGGTCAGCTCTTCCGCCGACAGGCGTACCAGCCGTACGTTATCCACAGCGTTTTCGTCGAGGTTGCTCAGCGCGGCGTTGACCGAGGTCTTGCTGATCTCGGTGGCCAGCACCTGGCGCACGCGGGTGGCCAGCGGCAGGGTGAAGTTGCCGTTGCCGCAGTACAGCTCCAGCAGGTCGTCATCGCGCTCGCCAATGGCGTCGAACGCCCAGCTCAGCATCTTCTGGTTCACCGCGCCGTTGGGCTGAGTGAACGCGCCTTCCGGCTGGCGATAGCTGAACACGCGGCCGGCCACGTCGAGTTTCTCCACGGCATAGTCGCGGCCGATGACCAGGCGTTTTCCCTTGGAGCGGCCGATCAGGCTCACCCCCAGTTGCTCGGCCAACTGCCGTGCCGCCACTTCCCAGGCGTCGTCCAGCGGGCGGTGATAGCACATCGTGACCATCGCATCGCCGGCCAGGGTGGTGAGGAACTCCACCTGGAACAGGCGATTGCTCAGTTCCTCGCTGGCCTGCCAGGCGGCCTTGAGGCGTGGCATCAGGGCGTTGATGCGCTCGCTGGCGATGGGGAAATCGTCGATCAGGATGGCGTTGTGCTTATCGCCGGGGGCGAACATCGCATAGTGGCGCTGGCCGTCCTGGCGCCACAGGCGGAACTCGGCGCGCAGCCGGTAATGCTCGCGCGGCGAGTCGAACACCGCCGGCTCCGGCGCCCCAAAGGGGGCCAGCAGCTCGCGCAGGCGCGCGACCTTGCCCTGCAGTTGCGCATCGTAGGCGCTAGGGTCGAATGCAGCACTCATGCGTTGAACCAGCCCAGCTTGATGACGAACAGGATGGAAAGGATCACCAGTGCCGGGTTCAGGTCGCGATGGCGGCCCGAAATCAGCTTGACGGCGGTCCAGGAGATGAAACCGAAGGCGATGCCGTTGGCGATCGAGTAGGTCAACGGCATGGCCAGGGCGGTCACCACCACTGGCGCGGCCTCGGTGACGTCGTCCCAGTTTATTTCTGCCAGGCCCGAAGCCATCAGCACGGCGACGAACAGCAGCGCCGGGGCGGTGGCGAAGGCCGGTACGCTACCGGCCAGCGGGGCGAAGAACAGTGCCAGCAGGAACAATACGGCCACCACGATGGCGGTGAGGCCGGTGCGGCCACCGGCGCTCACGCCTGCCGCCGACTCGATGTAGCTGGTGGTGGTCGAGGTGCCCAGCAGGGAACCGGCCATGGCCGCGGTGCTGTCGGCGATCAGGGCGCGGCCCATCTTCGGCATGTGGCCGTCCTTGCCCATCAGGCCGGCGCGCTTGGCCACGGCGATCAGGGTGCCGGAGTTGTCGAACAGGTCGACGAAGAGGAACGCGAAGATCACGCTGATCAGGCCCACATCAAGGGCACCGGCGATGTCCAGTTGCAAGAAGGTCGGTGCCAGCGAAGGAGGCATCGACACGATGCCGCCGAACGGCGTGACGCCCATCGCGATAGACGCGACGGTGACGGCCAGGATGCCGATCAGCACTGCACCGCGCACCTTCAGCGACTCCAGGCCGACGATCAGGAAGAAGCCCAGCGTGGCGAGGATCACCGAGGGCTGCTTGAGGTCGCCCATACCCACCAGGGTGGCCGGGTTATCGACGACGATGCCCGCGTTATGCAGGGCGATCAGCGCCAGGAACAGACCGATACCGGCGGCGATGGCCGAGCGCAGCGGCAGCGGGATGCTGTTCACGATCCATTCGCGGATGCGGAAAATCGACAGCAGGAAGAACATCACCGCCGACAGGAACACCGCCCCCAGCGCCACTTGCCAGGTGTGGCCCATGTGCAGGACCACGGTGTAGGTGAAGAACGCGTTCAGGCCCATGCCCGGCGCCAGGGCGATCGGGTAGTTGGCGATCAGGCCCATGGTGGTCGAGCCGATGGCTGCAGCCAGGCAGGTGGCGACGAAGATCGCGCCCTTGTCCATGCCGGTCTCGCCGAGGATGCTCGGGTTGACGAACAGGATGTAGGCCATGGCCAGGAAGGTAGTCACGCCCGCGAGAATCTCGGTGCGCACGTTGGTGTTGTGTGCTCTTAGTTGAAACAGCCTTTCCAGCATGCCCGCTCCCCAAGGCGCCCCCGGCGCCGTGATTGTATCGACCCCATCAGCAAAGCACAGACCGTACCGGGTGCCGTGGTTTTGTGTGGGGAGGAAAAAAGCCGCGCATCATACCAGCATGGGTGGCGGGGGCCTATGGCCGTTGGGGACTGGTCATCGCGTGAATCAATAGCGGCCTCAGCCGTTGTGCAGGCGATCCCGCTTGGCAAGCGTCGGGAACAGTTTTATCCACACCCCGGTCACCACCAAGGTACCCACACCGCCGAGCACCACCGCCGGCACCGTGCCAAACCAGTGCGCCGTGACCCCGGATTCGAACTCGCCGAGCTGATTTGAGGCACCGATGAACAAGCCGTTCACCGCGCTCACCCGCCCACGCATCTCATCCGGCGTCTCCAACTGCACGAACGCGCCACGGATGACCATGCTGATCATGTCCGCCGCGCCCAGCACCACCAGCACCGCCAGCGAGAACCAGAACGAGGTCGACAGGCCGAAGGCGATGGTCGCCACGCCGAACACCCCGACGGCGGTGAACATGATGCGGCCGACCTTGCGCTCCACCGGGAAGCGCGCCAGCCACAGCGACATCAGCAGCGCACCCACCGCTGGGGCCGAGCGCAGCAGGCCCAGGCCCCAGGGGCCAGTGAGCAGGATGTCCTTGGCGAACACCGGCAGCAGCGCCGTGGCGCCGCCCAGCAGCACGGCGAACAGGTCAAGGGAAATGGCCCCGAGGATGTCTGGGCGGCTACGGATGAAGCGGATCCCTGCCAGCAGCGACTCCAGGCTGGCGCGGCCGCGCTGGGGCACTTGCTGGCGCGAATCGAGGCTCAGCATCAACAGGCAGGCAATGGCGTACAAGGCCACGGTTGGCCCATACACCCAGATGCTGCCGAAGGCATACAGAAACCCGCCCACGGCCGGGGCGACGATGGTCGCTGCCTGGGTCGCCGAGGCAGACGCCGCCACGGCCCGCGGAAACAGCCCGGGCGGCACCACGTTGGGCAGCAGCGCCTGGGTGGCGGGCATTTCGAACGAGCGGGTGGCGCCCAGCAGGAACGCCAGCACGAAGATCAGCTCGCGGCTGACATTGTCGGTGGCGCTGCCCAGCGCCAGCGCCAGGGCGATCAACCCCTGCAGGGTCTGGCACAGCGCGGCAACCTTGCGCCGGTCATAACGGTCGGCGACATGCCCGGTGTGCAGCATGAACAGCACGCGCGGGGCGAATTCGACCAGGCCGACCAGCCCTAGGTCGAGCACATTGCCGGTCAGTTGATAGAGGTGCCAGCCGATAGCCACGGTGAGCATCTGAAAGCCGCTGGCGGTGAACACACGGGCCAGCCAGAAAGCAACGAAGGGGCGGTGATGGCGCAATAACTGCGGTGCGGAATCGGACATCGTGAACCTGTGGCCTCGGCGCAGTAGAGGGGTCGGCAGCGTATCATCTGTTTGTAACAAACAGTTACTGTTTGCCACATTCGGCACTTTTTCACGCTTTCCGAAAGAGGGTGGGGCAACCCGTCACGCGGCAATCAACCACACGGCCCGACGGGCCATTCGCGACTATGCTTCCTAGCAATCGTTGATCTGGATCAATCGTTCCAGAAGCAACGAGTTGGCCTGTGGGCCGAAATCCCTGCGATCGAACAGAACAATTCCAACGTGCCGCACTCGACTGAAACGTGGGGGCAGTGGGCAACGGGGCCAAAAGCCCGGAAGCCGGATTATCTGAAGAGGAAGCACCATGTTCGGAATAGAAGCCCTAGAGCTCGCCCGAATTCAGTTTGCCTTTACCGTGTCGTTCCACATCCTGTTCCCGGCCATCACCATCGGCCTGGCGAGCTACCTGGCGGTTCTCGAGGGCCTTTGGCTGAGGACCCATGAGCAGGTCTACCGTGACCTCTACCACTTCTGGTCGAAGATCTTCGCCGTCAACTTCGGCATGGGCGTGGTCTCCGGCCTGGTCATGGCCTATCAGTTCGGTACCAACTGGAGCCGCTTTTCGGACTTTGCCGGTGCGGTGACCGGCCCCCTCCTTACCTATGAAGTGCTGACCGCGTTCTTCCTCGAAGCGGGCTTCCTCGGTGTCATGCTGTTTGGCTGGAACCGTGTGGGCCGCGGCCTGCACTTCTTCGCCACGGTAATGGTGGCGCTGGGTACGCTGGTCTCGACCTTCTGGATCCTCGCCTCCAACAGCTGGATGCAGACCCCGCAAGGCCACGAGATCATCGACGGCCGGGTGGTGCCGGTGGATTGGCTGGCAATCATCTTCAACCCGTCGTTCCCCTACCGGCTGATGCACATGGCCACGGCCGCGTTCGTCGCCACGGCGTTCTTTGTTGGCGCCTCGGCGGCTTGGCACCTGCTGCGCGGGCGCGATAACCCGGCCGTGCGCAAGATGCTCTCGATGGCCATGTGGATGGCGCTGATCGTGGCGCCGGTGCAGGCGGTGATTGGGGACTTCCACGGCCTCAACACCCTGAAGCACCAACCCGTGAAAATTGCCGCAATCGAAGGCCACTGGGAAAACGTCCCCGGCGAGCCGACCCCGCTGATCCTGTTCGGCATCCCTGACATGAAGGCCGAAACCACACGTTTCAAGGTAGAGATTCCGGCACTTGGCAGCCTGATCCTCACCCACAGCCTGGATAAACAGGTGCCGGCGATGAAGGAATTCCCGCCTGAAGACCGGCCCAACTCGACCATCGTCTTCTGGTCGTTCCGGGTCATGGTCGGGCTCGGCTTCCTGATGATCTTCGTCGGCCTGTGGAGCCTGTGGCTGCGCAAGCGCGGCACGCTCTACAGTTCACGGCCGTTCCTGTACCTGACGTTGTGGATGGGCCCGTCCGGCCTTATCGCAATCCTGGCCGGCTGGTTTACCACCGAGATCGGCCGCCAGCCGTGGGTGGTGTATGGCCTGATGCGCACCTCCGAAGGGGTGTCCAACCACAGTTATGCACAGCTCGGTTTCACTCTGGTGGCCTTCGTGGTGGTGTACTTCGCGCTGTTCGGCACGGGCCTGGGCTACATGATGCGCCTGGTGCGCAAAGGGCCGAAAACTGGCGAGGGCGATGAACACACGCCAGGCGGCCCGGGGCAGAAACGCACGCCGGCGCGGCCATTGTCGGCCGCCGATGATGGCCGCGAGGCCAACAACGCCAGCCTGAGCAAGGAGAACTGAGCCATGGGTATCGACCTTCCGCTGATCTGGGCTGTGATCATTATCTTCGGCGTCATGATGTACGTGGTGATGGATGGTTTCGACCTGGGGATCGGCATGCTCTTCCCCTTCGTCAAGGGCGAGCGTGACCGTGACGTGATGATGAACACCGTCGCCCCGGTGTGGGACGGCAACGAAACCTGGCTGATCCTTGGCGGCGCCGGGCTGTTCGGGGCGTTCCCGATGGCCTACGCAGTGGTGCTCGAGGCCTTGTACCTGCCGCTGATCCTCATGCTCATCGGCCTGATCTTCCGCGGGGTGGCGTTCGAATTCCGCTTCAAGGCCAAGGATGACAAGCGCCACATCTGGAACAAGGCGTTCATCGGCGGCTCGCTGGTGGCGACCTTCTTCCAGGGCGTTGCACTGGGCGCATTCATGGAGGGGTTCAAGGTGGTCGACCGGCATTACGCCGGCGGCACGCTCGACTGGCTGACCCCGTTCAGCCTGTTCTGCGGCCTGGGGCTGATCGTTGCCTATACCTTGCTGGGCTGCACGTGGTTGATCATGAAGACTGAAGGGCCGTTGCAAGAACAGATGCACAAGCTAGGCCGGCCCCTGGCACTGGTGTTGCTGGTGGTGATCGGTATCGTCAGCCTGTGGACGCCGATCGCCTACCCACAGATTGCCGATCGCTGGTTCAGCATGCCTAACCTGTTGTGGTTCATGCCGGTGCCGATCCTGGTGCTGGTGACCTTCTACGGCCTGTTCAAGGCGGTGGCGCGCAGTGCCAACTACACGCCGTTCCTGTTGACCCTGGTGCTGATCTTCCTCGGCTACAGCGGCCTGGGCATCAGCCTGTGGCCGAACATCATCCCGCCGTCGATCTCGATCTGGGAGGCCGCCGCGCCGCCGCAGAGCCAGGGCTTCATGCTGGTGGGCACGTTGTTCATCCTGCCGTTCATCCTCGGGTACACCTTCTGGAGCTACTACGTGTTCCGCGGCAAGGTGACCCACGAAGACGGCTATCACTAGGAGGGGCGCATGATGACTGGCAAACATGGCCTGGAAGAGAAGAAACCGCTTTGGCAGCGGCTGGGCTGGCTGCTGCTGATCTGGGCGATGAGCGTGGCGGCGCTGGGTGTGGCCGCTTATGTGATGCGGCTGTTCATGGGGGCTGCCGGGCTCACCACCCACTGATACGGCTGAAGGGGCGCTTTGCGCCCCTTTTGCTTATTTGCGGGCCTTGAGGATCACGAACTTCGGCGTCGCCGCCACTTGCTCCACGCCCCGGAACAGCCGCGCCAGCTTGCTGTGATAGCCCAGGTGGCGGTTACCGACGATATACAGCGCCCCACCCACCACCAGCGCTTCGCGCGCCTGCTGGAACATGCGCCAGGCCAGGAAGTCGCCCACCACCTGCTGCTGGTGGAACGGCGGGTTGCACAGCACCACGTCCAGCGACTGCTTCTCCACCCCGGCCAGGCCGTCGCCTGCCAGCACTGTCACCGCACGGTCGCCCAACGCCGCCTGCCAGTTTTCCTGGGCCGACTGCACCGCCATGTACGACTCGTCGACCAGCGTGTAATGCGCCTGCGGGTTGGCCAGCGCGCTGGCGATGCCCAGCACGCCGTTGCCGCACCCCAGGTCGGCAACCCGTGCATTGCCCAGGTCGCGTGGCAGGTGTGGGAGGAACGCGCGGGTGCCGATGTCCAGGCCATCGCGGCAGAACACGTTGGCATGGTTGAGCAGTTCCAGCACCGGTGTGTCCAGTTGATAGCGGGTCGGGTAGGGCGAACGTGCGGCAGGGCGCTCGGCGACGGTGGCGGTCAGCAGGCGCGCCTTTTTCTGGGCGAGCGAAGCCTGCACCGGGCCGATGTATTGCTCCAGCAGGTCGCCCGCCGCCCGCGGCAGGTGTTTGATCATGGCCCCGGCGATCACCTGGGCGCCGGGGGCCAGGTGGCCTTGCAGGCGGATCAGTTGCTCTTCGAGCAGGGCCAGGGTCTTGGGCACGCGAACGAGCACGCGATCGAACGGGCCTTGCCAGTGCGCACTGGCCGGCACGAACGGCACGCTGTCGAACGCCTTGCCGTTGCGCGCGAGGTTTTTCTCAAGGGCCAGGTGGGCCAGGTGCGAGTCACCGCTGCTGACCACCGACAGGTGGCCAACCAGGCTGGCGGCCAGGGCTCCGAAGCTGTCATTGAGCACCAGCACGCGGCTCTCGGCAGCCAGCTGCTGCCCATGCAACTGCTCGAGCAGGTACTCATCGGCGGCATCGAAGGCCTGCAGCGGGTCGTTGGCCTGGTCCGGCTGGCGGATCAGGTCGAGTTCGGCAAAGGGGGTGGTCAACAGGGGCATGGCGTCTGGCTCGGGTACGGATCTGCCCGTCGCGGATCGCCACGGGCTTTGGTCCGCGATTCTACAGGGCTTTGCCGACGGTCGCAGGCCTGGCTACTGATCGATCAGGCCGCGCATCGCGAGGATCGCAATGGCGGCTGCCTTGTTCGAGGCATTGGTCTTGGTGATCACACTGCGGATATGGAAGTTAACCGTGCTTTGCGACAGCGACAGGATGCAGGCGACATCGGCAGCCGTCTTGCCAGCGGCCGACCACTTGAGCACCTCGAGTTCCCGCTCGCTCATCTTCGGCTGTGGCGAGCAGAGCCTGGCCAGGTGATGCTCGCTGATGATCGCGTGCAGGGTGTGGCACAGCCACTGCACCTTGCCGGCTTTGTCGTAGAGTTCGGCGATGCTCACTTCGCCGATGGGCCTGGCCACGCTGACCTGGCTCTCGTTGTGCTGCAGATCGTGCAGTGACTGGGTCCAGCCATGGCGAAGGCCATGCTGGCAGGCTTGCTCGCGAAAATGCGGCGTGTCGCGGTACAGGTCGTCGCTCCACAACACCGGCATGGTCGAAGCATGGCTGCGTGCCGCTGCCGCATCCTGCTTGTAGAACTCATCGCGCTGGTAGCGCTCGATCCACGCAACCGGATAGTTGCTGTAGAGGTAGAGCTTGGGGGACTGGGCTGCAAGCTGAATGCGAATCTTAAGGCCCAGAAAGTCCATCTCCATGTCCTGTGCCAGGTGCACAGCGAGGTCGAACACCTTTTGCGGCGTGCTCTCGCTGATCAACCTATGTAGATGCTCATGATTCCATTGAAGCATCCGTTACACTCCCTCGATTTCCGGATCCAATCCGTTCGCATACCCGGAGGATTGTAGGAAAAGTCCGAGCGCTATGTTGGGATTTTTTTGTTATAGCGATCAGGTTTCTCTGCCAAATCGGCACGATCGTCTTGCTGTGCCCCTACATTAAGGTGGTTTTTATCCAGGCCGCTTTGCGCGACACTGTGCGCACGCTATTTTTGGAGCCCGTCATGACCGCCAGTGCCGACAAGTTTACCCGCCAGACCCTGCTCGACGTCCAGCCGCTGACGCCGAACCTGTTCAGCCTGCGGGTGACTCGCGATACGGGGTTTCGCTTCCGTGCCGGCCAGTTCGCCCGGCTTGGCGTAACCAAGGCCGACGGCAGTGTGGTCTGGCGTGCCTATTCCATGGTGAGTGCGCCGCACGACGAACACCTGGACTTCTTTTCCATCGTGGTGCCGGGCGGGGAGTTCACCAGCGAGCTGAGCCGCCTGGGTGAGGGCGACACCTTGCTGATCGACCGCCAGGCATTCGGCTTCCTGACCCTCGACCGCTTCGTCGGCGGGCGTGACCTGTGGTTGCTTGCGACCGGTACCGGCATTGCTCCGTTCATGTCCATCCTTCAGGACTTCGAAGCCTGGGAGCGCTTCGACAACATCAAGTTGGTGTATTCAGTGCGCGAGGCGAAGGAGCTGGCGTATGTGGACGACATCGCCGGGCTGGAACAGCGTGAGTACCTGGCCGAGTTTGCAGGCAAGTTGCAGTTTATCCCGGTGGTTACCCGCGAGCCCCACCCGGGGGCGTTGAATGCACGCATCACCACACTGATCGAGACCGGCGAGCTGGAGAAGGCGGCGGGGCTTGAGTTTTCGCCGGAGCACTCGCGGATCATGCTCTGCGGTAACCCAGAGATGATCGATGACACGCGCAAAGTGCTCAAGGCGCGCGACCTGCAGCTGAGCCTGAGCAAACGGCCGGGGCAGGTAGCGGTGGAAAACTACTGGTGATGCACGGGGCCGCTTTGCGCCCCAATCGCCGGGTTGCCGGCCATTGGGGCGCCAGGCGCCCCCAGATTGTTCAAGGCAGGCGATCCTGGTTCTGCGTCTTGAGCAGGTCGCGAATCTCGGTCAGCAATGTTTCCTGAGGCGTCGGCGCAGGCGGCACGCTCGGGGCCACGGCTTCCTCGCGCTTCAGGCGGTTGATGACCTTCACGCCCATGAAGATGGCAAACGCCACGATCACGAAGTCGATCACGGTCTGAATGAATTTGCCATAGGCCAGCACCACGGCGGGTATATCGCCTTCGGCCGCCTTCAGGGTAATGGCCAGGTCACTGAAGTCCACTCCGCCGATCAGCAGCCCCAGTGGCGGCATGACCACGTCGCCGACGAAAGAGGAGACGATCTTGCCGAAGGCTGCGCCGATGATGATACCGACCGCCATGTCGACGACATTGCCTTTGACCGCGAAGGCCTTGAACTCACTGATCATTCCCATGTTCGATTCCTTTGTAACAAATGGTGAGGTTAACGCAGTGTAAGCCACTAAAACGCTTCATGCGTGACGTTCAGGGGTAGTGACTGCGCTTAGAACGAATAGTTTTGTCGCATCCCAACGCGTTCGAGGCACGTCTGTGTCGGCTATCATGGCGACTTTTTCCAGGAGACCCTGCCCCATGGCCAAAGCCAAGCGTTTGTATGGCTGCACCGAATGTGGTGCGACCTTCCCCAAATGGGGCGGCCAGTGTGGCGAATGCGGGGCCTGGAACACCCTGGTCGAAACCATGATCGAGAGCGGTGGCGCGGCGGCGCCCAGCGGGCGTACAGGTTGGGCGGGGCAGCAAGCGCAGCTCAAGACCCTGGCCGAAGTCAGCGTCGAGGAGATTCCGCGCTTCACCACCAGCAGCACCGAGCTCGATCGCGTGCTGGGTGGCGGCCTGGTCGATGGCTCGGTGGTGTTGATCGGCGGCGACCCCGGCATCGGCAAATCGACCATCCTGCTGCAGACCTTGTGCAACATCGCCGTGAACATGCCCGCGTTGTATGTCACAGGCGAGGAATCGCAACAGCAGGTGGCCATGCGCTCGCGGCGCCTGGGCCTGCCGCAGGACAAGCTCAAGGTCATGACCGAAACCTGCATCGAGACGATCATCGCCACGGCGCGCCAGGAAAAGCCCCGCGTCATGGTCATCGACTCGATCCAGACCATCTTCACCGAACAACTGCAGTCGGCCCCTGGCGGCGTGGCCCAGGTGCGCGAGAGTGCCGCCTTGCTGGTGCGCTATGCCAAGCAGAGCGGTACGGCGATCTTCCTGGTTGGCCATGTCACCAAGGAAGGTTCGCTGGCAGGGCCTCGCGTGCTGGAGCACATGGTCGACACGGTGCTGTATTTCGAGGGCGAATCCGATGGCCGTCTGCGCCTGTTGCGGGCAGTGAAGAACCGCTTTGGCGCAATCAACGAGCTGGGTGTGTTCGGCATGACCGATCGCGGCTTGAAGGAGGTTTCCAACCCTTCGGCGATCTTCCTCAACCGGGCCCAGGAGGAAGTGCCGGGCAGTGTGGTCATGGCTACCTGGGAAGGTACCCGGCCGATGCTGGTGGAGGTGCAGGCGCTGGTCGACGACAGCCACCTGGCCAACCCACGGCGGGTCACCCTTGGCCTGGACCAGAACCGCCTGGCCATGCTGCTGGCTGTCCTGCACCGCCATGGCGGTATTCCCACCCATGACCAGGACGTGTTTCTCAACGTGGTCGGTGGGGTGAAGGTGCTCGAAACGGCCTCCGACCTGGCCTTGCTGGCGGCGGTGATGTCCAGCCTGCGCAACCGGCCATTGGCCCACGGGTTGCTGGTGTTCGGCGAAATCGGCCTGTCCGGCGAAGTGCGGCCGGTGCCGAGCGGGCAGGAGCGCTTGAAGGAGGCGGCCAAGCATGGCTTCAAGCGGGCCATCGTGCCCAAGGGCAATGCACCGAAAGAATCGCCAGCGGGGCTGCAGGTGATTGCCGTGACCCGGCTGGAACAGGCCCTGGATGCTTTGTTCGAGTAATTCATAGTCTGTCCTGGCTCCTTCGCGGGGCAAGCCCGCTCCCACAGGCTCCCCACAGGGACCAGAAACTGTGGGGAGCCTGTGGGAGCGGGCTTGCCCCGCGAAGAGGCCAGTACAAACAAACAAAAAGGGGAGCCGACGATGCGCGTCGGCCCCCCTTGCTTAACCGCTCAGTCAGCGGTCAATGCTCGGCGACCGGTGTTCGCCGGGGCGCCGCGTTGCCATGCTCGTCCAGTTCCAGCACGGGCACCTCGTTGCCTTCGGCATCGAACAGCTTGCCATCCTTGAAGTAATCGCCATCACGCAGCGAGGAGATGTCCGAATACTGGATGGTCCGTTCGTAGGCCGCGGCAAATACCGACTGCTGGTCCGAATTGCCGGCCGTGAAGTGGTTGAAGATCAGGTTCAGCAGGATAGCCATGATCGCCGCCGAGCTGATGCCCGAGTGGAAGATGGTCTCGAACCAGTTCGGGAATTGGTGGTAGAAGCTCGGCGCGGCAATCGGGATCATGCCGAAGCCCAGCGAAGCGGCGACGATGATCAGGTTGACGTTGTTCTTGTAGTTGACCTTCGACAGGGTACGAATGCCACTGGCCGCCACGGTGCCGAACAGCACGATGCCTGCCCCGCCGAGTACCGGTGTCGGGACTGCGGCAATCACCCGGCCCATGACCGGCAGCAGGCCGAGCACGACCAGGATCACGCCACCGGTGGCCACCACGTAGCGGCTTCTGACCCCGGTCACGGCCACCAGGCCGACGTTCTGAGCGAAGGCGCTCTGGGTGAAGGAGCCGAAGATCGGTGCCAGGATGCTCGACGCCATGTCGGCGCGCAGGCCATCGCCCAGGCGTTTGGAGTCGACCTTGGTGTCGATGATCTCACCCACGGCGAGGATGTCTGCCGAGGTTTCCACCAGCGTCACCATGATCACGATGCACATCGACAGGATGGCCGCGATGTGGAAAGTCGGCATGCCGAAGTGGAACGGCGTGGGGAAGGCAAACAGCGGGCCTTCGGCGACCTTGCTGAAGTCGGTCATGCCCAGCGCCCAGGCGATCAGGGTACCGAACACCATCGCCAGCAGGATCGACAGCCGCGAAATGGTCGCGCTGCCCAGCTTGCTCAGCAGCAGCACGATGGCGAAGGTCAGCCCCGCCAGGCCGATGTTGGCCATGCTGCCGAATTCCGGCGAAGCGCTGTTGCCGCCCATCACCCAGCGCGCCGCCACCGGCATCAGGGTCAGGCCGATGGTGGTGATGACGATGCCGGTGACCAGCGGTGGGAAGAACT
>Ga0213824_1000241_pt1 | contig 47562 bp, 47 predicted proteins | sample MC6MC0906MG_FD_179892 | JGI IMG/M metagenome (GOLD analysis project Ga0213824, IMG submission 179892) | Enriched soil aggregate microbial communities from Iowa State University, Ames, United States - MC6-MC0906-MG | ecosystem: Environmental > Terrestrial > Soil > Unclassified | place: USA: Iowa...
AGGTTCGAATCCTGTCTTCCCGACCAGCAGAGGTTTTCTAATAATATGATTTTTGGCGGTGTAGCTCAGCTGGCTAGAGCGTACGGTTCATACCCGTAAGGTCGGGGGTTCGATCCCCTCCGCCGCTACCAAATACTTTTTGTGAAAAATGGAGGAATACCCAAGTCCGGCTGAAGGGATCGGTCTTGAAAACCGACAGGCGGGTTAAACCGCGCGGGGGTTCGAATCCCTCTTCCTCCGCCATTTTTTTTGATTCTAATATGTGGAGGGGTAGCGAAGTGGCTAAACGCGGCGGACTGTAAATCCGCTCCCTCCGGGTTCGGCGGTTCGAATCCGTCCCCCTCCACCACTTTAGGGGCATAGTTTAAAGGTAGAACTAAGGTCTCCAAAACCTTCAGTGTGGGTTCAATTCCTACTGCCCCTGCCAAATCGTGCTTTTTTATTCCTGGTTTATCTATCAGGATTTTCTATTCTAGTTTTGCCGATGTGGCGGAATTGGCAGACGCGCACGACTCAAAATCGTGTTCCGTGAGGAGTGTCGGTTCGACCCCGACCATCGGTATCAGTTAAAGGTTTAAAGCCTTATAGGTCAATGCTTTGTGTAATTCAAAGTATTGACCTTTTTGTTTTTAGTCAACTAAAGTGTTGATCTAATCGTGTTGACATTAGTTTACGATTATTAAAGGATTTTAGAGGCCGCATTCCTAATTATTGAGTTTTTAGGAGAGGCTTTAGAGAGACAGGTGAAAGAAACAAAATTAAGAGAGTAATGGTTTCCTATATCGAAAAAAGGAGAATATTAATTAAATAACAGTATTATATCTCAATAGGGCATAATTCCCCTTCGGTTAAATAAAATGGATTGGAGAGTTTTATCCCGTCTTGTTTAATTTGACCTTTCAAATGGTTCTCATGTGTAGAGAACCATTGTTATTTCTTACTTGAATGGGGGATTTTTATGGCTGTTATTAGTTTGGAACCTTATTTACATGTTCGTACTGCAAAAAATCCAGTATATGCTCCTGTTGGTAACAAGCTAAGCTTTATTGCGGATTATACTGGTTTACCACAGGTATGGGAGCTCGACCGGGGGGAAGCTTGGCCTGGCCAATTATCTTTTACGAAGGATAGTATTACCCTTGTTAAATATGTAAACGGTACCTCTAATCTAATTATCGGGATGGATGTAGGGGGAAATGAAAAGCAGCAATTGTACTTATTAAAAAAGGACAGTACGCTAATCGATCTAACGAACTCGCCAGAACATGTTCATGTTTACGGTGGGAGCTCTCCGGATGGAAAATGGATTGCCTGGTCCAGTAACCGCCGCAATCCGTCATATTTGGATATCTATATACAAAATCTCGAAACAATGGAAATTCGTCTAGTGTACAGCGAAAATGGGATGTTTGCAGCGGTTAAATGGTCTCCAGACGGAAAATCTCTTTTGATTCAAAAGACAAATTCAGCTCTGGATAATAATTTGGGTATGCTTGATCTTTCAACTGGGGTCCTGATCTGGGTCACAGAACATACAGGTGAAGCAAGTTTTAAAAATGCCCATTTTAATAAGGATGGAGATCATATCTATTTATTATCAAATAAAGACAGAGAATTCTTTGGGCTTGCTCTTATCAACTTACAGACTAAACATTTCGTTTGGCTGGAACTCGGAAAGTGGGATTTTGAAAATTTAGAAATGAATAAGGATAAAAATAAGTTGGCTTTTACGATCAATGAGGGAGGAATTTCCAAGGGTATAATCTTAGACTTAAAGACAAGTTATCTTTATACATGGAAAACTCCAATAGGTGTTATATCCAATCTGAAATTTTCGCCTGATAATCAAAAATTAGCATATGTATTTAATGGTCCGGCATATCCACCGGATATATGGGAACTTGATCTTAGGACCATTCAAGCAGAGAGGCTTACATATGTATCCCGCACGCCAGCTCTGAACGAGAGATTGATTGAGCCGGAACTAATCACCTTTCATTCTTTCGACAACCTCCAAATTCCGGCGTTTTACTATCAGCCAAAAAACTCCACAAAGAAACTGCCTGTTGTCCTTTATATTCACGGTGGGCCCGAGAGCCAAAGCCGTGCTGTTTACAACCCAATCCTGCAATACTTATTAAACATTGGTTATGCAGTTTGTACACCAAACGTTCGGGGTAGTACAGGTTACGGAAAAACGTACACCCATCTTGATGATGTTCGTAAAAGAATGGACGCTGTACAGGATTTGGTTTATTTAGTTGAATGGCTAAAGGTGAATCGGAACATCGATTTTGAAAAGATTTCGATCATGGGCGGCAGCTATGGAGGGTTTATGGTTCTTGCTTCCATTACCCATTTTCCAAAGTATTGGTCTGCCGCTATTGATATTGTTGGAATTTCGAGTATTAAAACCTTCCTCAAAACAACAAGCCCCTGGCGTAAAAAACAAAGGGAGGTTGAATATGGTACAATAGAAAGAGACGGAGAATTTTTTGATAGAATTGATCCATTGAATCATACAGATAGAATCACCTCTCCACTATTGGTTCTCCATGGGGAAAACGACGCACGCGTTCCAATAAAAGAAGCTGAGCAAATGGTCAATAAATTAAAGGAACGAAATCACCCAGTAGAATTTATTCGCTTCGAAGACGAGGGGCATCATATCGAAAAACTTAAAAATAGAATTACAGCCTATACGGAAATTGTACAATTCCTCAAACAGTATATTGGTAATTGATTGCGCAATGATGTCCTTTCACGTGGAAAGGAACTAAAAAATATTTGGAATTAAACGAATGGGACTTTCAAAATTGGAGGTCCTATTTTTCGTGTGTTTTTGAGATGAGCAGGAGAAACCATGAAAAAATACGAAATGTTTTTAATAAAACTATCATCCCGAACTTATTTTTCTTGTTTACGTAAAATAAAGAAATAGGAAAATGAAGTGAGGATAAATATGTTTTATATAAGAGAAACTTTTCAAGTTCTCCCTGGAAAAGTCAGTGAATTTAATAAATTTTTTCATGAATACTTGTACCCCAATCATTTGAAAAACGGCGCAAAATTAATCGGTCGTTGGGTAACAATGTCAGAAGAAGAGATCATAGCAATTTGGGAGTATCCCAGCTATGAAGAGTATGTAAAAATTGAAGAAAGAGTTTTAAGAGATGAAATGCATCAACGCACACAATCTCAGCTTAAGAAATTAGGAAAGCTTTTTTTAGACATCCGAAAAGACTTTCTAACTTCAACAGGAGCATACAGCTCTCCAAAACAAACAGTAACGGTAAGTGGGTATATTACAAATGAAAAAAATGAAACATTGCTAGTAAAAACTTTTTGGAGAACAGATACGTGGGAACTTCCAGGAGGTGGAGTAGATGATGGTGAAACACTTGACGTGGCACTGTGTCGGGAAATTATGGAAGAGACAGGAATAATAGTAAAATTACAAGGTGTGAGCGGAGTATACTCTAATGGAAGTACAGTTTCAATTGTCTTTCTAGGAACAAGTATTGGAGGAAATCCAAAAACATCTAATGAAACAAAAGACGTTCGTTTTATCAAACTCAACTCAGGAAATGTTCAACAATATATAAAACGCGGAAAGTTCATTCCAAGAGTATTGGATGCTATGAAAGGAATTTGCGTACCGTATGAAGCATTTAAGGTTCGTCCTTATGAACTACTGAAGAGGCTTAATGGGAATGAAGAAAAAGAATAATTAGACCAAAATCTCGTCGAATTGTGGCGGGATTTTTTATTGAGTAAATACTTTGTTATTAAATAGTTTGCAATTTTGTCAAAAAAAAATAAAAGATATTGTTTCGATTTTTATTTAAATGTAATATACTATATACAAATAAGTATATCACATTTATAATTAATACATAAAATATATCATATTAATTGTAAATTAGGGGGTGGTAATGATTAAACTAACAAAGCGCCAGGATGAAATACTACAGATTGTTAAACTAAGTGGACCGATAACGGGAAAAGAAATTGCCGAAAAGCTTTCCTTATCTCGGGCAGCGTTAAGACCAGATCTTGCCATCTTAACGATGTCAGGCAGCTTAGATGCAAGGCCTCGAGTAGGTTATTTTTTTAATGAAAAAATACAAGTAAAGCGCCAAGCTGAAAAATTTCTTCACCAAAAAGTAAATGCTTATAAAGCACTCCCAATTGTCGTTGGAAAATCAACATCTGTATATGATGCCATCGTGCAGTTGTTTTTAGAGGATGTTGGAACACTTTACGCTGTCGATGCGGATGGGCATTTAGCAGGGGTTATTTCAAGGAAGGATTTACTAAGAGCATCACTAGGAAATCGAAATCTGAATGAATTGCCTGTTAGTGTTATCATGACAAGAATGCCAAATATTATCACCATTAATCCTGAAGAAACTTTGCTCGAAGCAGCTAAGAAGATGATTTACAATCACATCGATTCCTTACCAGTTGTAAAGGAAATGGCCGGGCAAATAAATACATATTTGCTAGTCGGCCGCATTACGAAAACAACGATCACACGTGCATATTTAGAAATTATGGATGAAAAATCAGACTAAGGGAGTGGCTGGAATTTTGGTACAGAAAGAAGTTGTCTATGTGGTATCAGACTCAGTAGGGGAAACGGCTGAGTTTGTTGTAAAAGCAGTTGCAACACAGTTTAACGGCGGTCAAGTAGACATCCGCCGCAATTCATATGTGGATGACTTTGAAGATATTGAAGATGTGATTATTTTAGCCAAAAAGGACCATTCGATTATCGCTTATACGATTGTCATTCCAGCATTGAAAGAGTATATAGATCGGCGTGCTAGTGAAGAAGGAATAATGGCGGTGGACTTACTTAGTCCGTTAATGAATGCGTTCATCACAAAATTTAATAAGGAGCCACAACATCAACCGGGATTAATGAGAAAACTGGATGAAGAATACTTCAGGAAAATTGAAGCGATCGAATTTGCTGTTAAATATGATGATGGCCGTGACCCAAGAGGAATTACAAAGGCGGATATTGTTTTAGTAGGTGTTTCGAGAACCTCGAAGACCCCGTTGTCCATGTACTTGGCCCATCAGCGCTTCAAAGTCGCCAATGTTCCGTTAGTACCTGAGGTGCAGCCGCCGGATGAATTGTTCAAAATCCCACGCAAAAATTGTATTGGGTTAATTATTTCACCCGATAAGTTGAATGAAATTCGCAAGGAACGCCTAAGAGCATTAGGGTTAGCCTCACAGGCAAATTATGCAAGCTTTGAGAGGATTTTAGAAGAATTAGATCATGCTGAAAAAATTATGAAACGCGTGGGCTGTCCTGTCATTGATGTATCAAATAAGGCAGTAGAAGAAACAGCTGGGTTAATTTTAGACGTGTTGAAAAAAGAGAGGAGCTTTTAATCATGGATCAATTTGTTTACTTATTTAATGAAGGAAATGGCAATATGAGAGAATTGCTAGGAGGAAAAGGGGCTAATCTAGCAGAAATGACGCGAATTGGCTTACCGGTACCTTATGGTTTTACTATCACAACACAGGCTTGTAATGCATACTATGAAGCTAGTAAAATCATTCCTACGTTAGTAGAAAAGCAAACTTTAGAAGCTCTATCTCGCTTAGAAGATAAAATGGGTAAAAAACTGGGAGACCCACAAGATCCATTGCTCGTTTCCGTTCGTTCAGGTTCTGTTTTTTCCATGCCTGGGATGATGGATACTATTTTAAACCTTGGGATGAATGATGAAACCGTTATCGGTATGGCAAAATTAACGAATAACGCCCGTTTTTCCTATGATTCATACCGCCGCTTCATTCAAATGTTTAGTAATGTTGTGCTTGAAATCGATACCTACTATTTTGAACAATTTTTAGAAGAAACGAGAGAGCATAAAGGATATTCTTCAGATCCAGAAATGACCGCAGAAGATTGGCAGGAGGTTATTGCTGGGTATAAAGGAATTGTTAAAAAGCATACAAGAAAGGATTTCCCGCAAGATCCAAAGGAACAGCTATTCCTTGCCATTAACGCTGTGTTTAATTCTTGGAACAACCAGCGGGCAATTGTGTACCGCCGTCTTAATAAAATACCGGATCACCTCGGCACTGCTGTAAACATTCAAAGTATGGTATTTGGAAATATGGGGGATGATTCCGGCACAGGCGTTGCTTTCACTAGAAATCCGTCCACAGGCGAGCATGTTTTATACGGGGAGTATTTAATCAATGCTCAAGGGGAAGATGTGGTAGCGGGGATTCGGACTCCGCAGCCAATTGCAACATTAAAGAACGAAATGCCGGGAGTATACAAACAATTTTCAGATACATGCAAACTCCTTGAGAAGCATTATCAAGAAATGCAGGATATTGAATTCACTGTTGAACGCGGCCAGCTTTTCATCCTGCAAACTCGTAACGGTAAACGTACGGCGCAGGCAGCGATACGTATTGCTGTTGAAATGGTCGAAGAAGGAATCATTGATAAAAAGACAGCCTTACTGCGGGTTGACCCAGACCAATTAAATCAATTGCTGCACCGCCGCATCGATGACAAATTTGAAAAGAGAATTTTAGCAAAAGGCTTGCCGGCATCTCCTGGGGCAGCAACAGGCCAAGTGGTGTTTGATGCAGATGAGGCAGAGACTCTTGGAAATGACGGTAAAAAGGTGATTTTAGTTCGACCTGAAACAACACCGGATGATATCCATGGGATTGTCGCTTCTCAAGCCATTTTGACAAGCCGTGGCGGTATGACAAGCCACGCAGCCGTTGTTGCACGTGGGATGGGAAAAGCATGTATTTGTGGATGTGAAGCATTAAAGATTGATTTAAAGGTGAAACATTTCACAGTTGGAGAAACGCTTGTGAACTATGGTGATACCATAACGATTGATGGATCCACAGGTGAAATTATGCTTGGGGAAATTCCGATGATTGAACCAGAATTATCTGATGAGTTCCAGCTTCTGCTTGCTTGGGCAGACCAAGAGCGAAAAATTGGCGTTCGTGCCAATGCAGATAATCCGGAAGATGCAAAGAAATCATTTGAATTCGGTGCTGAAGGAGTTGGATTGTGCCGAACTGAACATATGTTTATGGATATAAACCGTGTTCCAATTGTTCAAAAAATGATTCTAGCAGAGAATTATCAGGAGAGAATGGAAGCACTTGATTTGCTTTTACCAATGCAGCAAGGAGATTTTGAAGGAATCTTTGAAGCAATGCAAGGGTTACCGGTAACAATCCGTTTATTAGATCCTCCATTACATGAGTTTATGCCAGATAAAGAGGAACTATTAGTGGAAGTAACAAAGATGCAAATCTTAAATCCTCAATCTGAGGAATTAAAGGAAAAAGAGCATTTGCTTAAAAAGATTCGTCAATTAGATGAGGTCAACCCAATGCTCGGCCACCGCGGCTGCCGTCTTGGAATGATTTTCCCTGAAATTTATGAAATGCAAGCGAAAGCGATTTTCTATGCTGCAGCGACACTTGCAGACAAAGGCATGGAAATTAAGCCTGAAATCATGATTCCTTTGGTTGGTCATGTGAATGAGTTAAGGCAAATGCGCCAGTTAGTGATTGATGCAGCATTAAGTGTACAGGAAGAAACCGGAAAGAATTTCAAGTATACAATTGGGACGATGATTGAGATTCCACGTGCTGCTTTAACCGCTGACGAAATTGCTGAAGAAGCCGATTTCTTCTCGTTTGGAACGAATGATTTAACACAAACAACCTTTGGCTATAGCCGTGATGATGCTGAAGGAAAGTTCCTGCAAGCATATATCGAAAATAAAGTACTTCCAGAAAATCCATTTGCTGTCCTAGACCGGGATGGTGTGGGTAAGTTAGTTGAAATGGGAGTAAAGCTTGGACGGAAAACCAAGCCATCTCTTAAAGTCGGGATTTGTGGTGAAGTTGGAGGAGAAAAGAGTTCAATTGAGTTCCTCTATCAAAATGGTTTAGATTATGTAAGCTGTTCACCATACCGTGTGCCTCTCGCTCGTTTGGCTGCTGCACAGGCAACGATACGTCATGAGCTTTATAAAGAAGAGGTATATACAACTGCATAATTGATTTAATAAAGAGGATGTGTGCAAAGTGAGCCATCCTCTTTATTTTTTGAAGGGCAAATTTAGCTTAATATGGAAAAACATCATAACTGCTGAAAAATGAGCCAATGGATAAGGAAATGAGCAAAAAATCTAACAAATCGTCCATAATGAAGTAAAAATGAGCCTATTGCCAATACAATGCCGTCTCATTATCCTCTTAAATAGGAGTATCTCACTATTTTCTGTTTATACTATAATAAAAAATGAAAGAGGGAACTATTTATGGGAGCTATTGAACGCAGCGGATATCGATTTGTTCCGGAATTTAGTGTCATTCAACAAAATGGAGCGGTTCATGTGTATAACAAAGACCAATTTATCGAAGAAATACAATTTCAGTTTTCAGGTAAATTTCCTGAACTAGATCAAATCGAAGACTTAGTTGATCAATATTGCCAACAACATAATATATAAGGAACACTTGTTCGATATTTTGATTAATGCTATAATGAAAATGCAATAGAATAGTTTTCTCAAGGGTGGACGGCACATCTCCTTTTGAAAGGGGGTGATGCTTGTGACAGTTTTTCAGGCATTGATGTTGGCTTTATCGTTCGCTAGTCTCATTGTCACAGTTCTGTCTTTCCACAAAAAAAAATAATCCACCCTTGAGCCGGCAAGCATAAGCGGTGGATTATTGCCCTTTACGCCGATCCCCTTTAAGGGAATCAACTATTGCATGACCGAGCAGTTTGACGTCATGCTCGGTCTTTTTTACTATATGATCTTCTCTATTCACATTATACATAACTTTCATGAAAAAAGAAATCAATTTAAAGAGGAGGGATTCGTATGAGCAAGTTACAAACCATTTACCCTCAAGCAATTGAACATACAAAAATGAAAGTGGTTGAAGATATTGACCACTATCTAGAAACGAAAGAAATACTTCCATCCTTTAATCAATACCTTGCAGATAGAGGCCATTATGTAGAGCAAATTTGGGTGAACGTTTGGCTTAATAAATCGACAAATGATGTTCCGAAAAATGAAAAGAAGCAATTTCTAAGTGAAAAAGGGTACGAGGTACAAGGGATTGACAGAAAACTTCTGAATAAATTATTCAGAGATGAAATGAGAACATATCAGCCTTTCAATGCTATGGAGTGGGTAAACGAAACATTCGCTAGAGAGGAAGAAATATGGGCGGAGCGCTATCAGGATGCAAAGGACAGTTTTTTAAAGCGTGAGGAAAAGAAACAGCTTGAAGAACAGAAGTTAACGTTTCTAAGAGAAATCGAGGATTTTGCAGTTGGAATTATGGAAGAACAATATGAACTATTTTATATAAATGTCCGTCACTTCGTTGCGAAACAATTAGCTTCCGACCTGCAAAATAATGTGAAGTTTCAATCTGTGGATACCTTTGCACTTGAGGAAAAATTAGTTAATCAGGGTTCGTTTGATCCGTCGGCCTATACAACAGTAGCAACTTTTTTTAAAGAATTGACTGGTGATATTCATAAGACACTAAACTGGGGCCGAAGTTTATTTGAATATCAAACCTATTTTTTTGTTTATGAAAGTTTAATTTCTGATTATCTATCAGAGCTGATCCCGCAGAAAATACTAGAGCTTCTTTCAGACGAGATTAAGGATGATTTTCACGATATCTTTCATGAGAAAATATCGGTTTCGTTTGTAAAAGGCAGCATTGCACAGCTTTTATATGACGTTGAGAGTTATTTTATCGAAGATATTCAAGAAGAATATGTTTCTGACTTAATAAAGTTAGTAGAAATTCCTTTTGATCCTAAGGTACATAAGGATATTTTAAAGAACGACCTCAAGGAACGGGAAAAGAAACAGAAAGAAGAGCAGGAAGAACTTCAGCGGAAAAAAGAAGCCGAAGAGCGAATGATGAGAGACATATTTGGGGCGGAATACGACCCTTCGCTACAACGTCATGTCCGCTATGTCCTCCACATTGGTGAAACGAATACCGGGAAAACACATCATGCGTTAGAAAAAATGAAAGCAGCAAAAAGCGGCTTGTATTTGGCTCCGCTTCGTCTGTTAGCCTTAGAGGTTTTTGATAAATTGAATACGGAAGGGACACGCTGCTCTTTAAAAACGGGCGAAGAAGAAAAAATGGTCTTAGATGCTCATCATACCTCTTGTACCGTGGAAATGTTCCATGAAAAAGAGTATTACGAAGTGGTCGTGATTGATGAGGCACAAATGATTACTGATAAAGATCGGGGTTTTTCATGGTATAAGGCCATCACCAAAGCTAATGCCGAAGAAGTACATATCATCGGAAGCAAGAATTCAAAAACAATGCTACTCGAGCTGTTAGGTAATTCAGATATCGAAATTCATGAGTACAGCCGCGAAACACCGCTTGAGGTGGAAACGAAGGAATTTCATATTAAGCACATAAAAAAGGGTGATGCCCTGATTTGTTTTTCACGAAGACGTGTACTTGAAACGGCCTCACGTCTGCAAAATGACGGCCATTCTGTCAGCATGATTTACGGCAGTATGCCGCCGGAAACTCGGAAAAAGCAGATCGAGCAGTTTAACAAAGGAAAAACAAAGGTGATCGTCGCTACGGATGCAATTGGAATGGGGTTAAACCTGCCGATTCGCAGGATTGTTTTCTTGGAGAATGATAAATTCGATGGAACACGAAGGCGGCTGCTTACCTCCCAAGAAGTAAAACAAATTGCCGGCCGTGCCGGTCGCAAAGGAATTTATGATGTCGGAAAAGTTGCTTTTACAAGTGATATCAAAAAAATGCGAAACCTGCTCTTGCAGGAGGATGAGCCAGTTCATACGTTTGCGATTGCTCCAACCAATTCTGTGTTCGAACGCTTTCAACGGTATTATCATGATTTGGGGGCATTTTTTGAGCTTTGGGGAAAATTTGAAAGTCCAAAGGGTACGAAAAAAGCTTCGCTTTCAGAGGAGAAGTCGCTATATCAACTCATTGCTGGGACAGAAATAGAAGCGCGGCTATCCTTAATGGATCTTTATGGGTTCTTACATCTTCCATTTTCAAAAAATGAACAAGTATTGACGAGACAATGGGAAGATACGATGTATGCCATCATCCAGGGCAGGGAGCTTCCAGAACCAATTGTTAAGGACAGAAGCTTAGAAGAGTTAGAATTAAGTTATAAAGCGATAGGGCTTCATCTTTTATTTTTATATCGCTTGGGCGAGCGAACGGAAGCAATTTATTGGGAACGGCTGCGGGAGGAAATCAGTGATCAGGTTCAGGAGCGGTTAAAAACAGACATAAAGAAATTCGTTAAAAAATGCAAGACGTGCGGTAAAAAACTGCCTTGGGATCATTCATTTCCAACATGTGATGCCTGTCATGCAGCAAAATACAGAAGATACCGGTATGATGAATTTGAATTTTAAAGATCCCGGGGTTCCCAGTCTATCCGATTTCAGTCCTCATTAACACCTCATGAGGGCTGTTTTCTCTTGTCCATTTCGATATCTGTCATCATGATCGCTTATCATATGTTGAATCAGCGTGTTTTTTTGTTTCATTGATTAACAATTAAGTATATTAATATCTCAAACCCATATGATTGTTATAGGGGGGGAGAGTTTTATGGCCGTTCATGTGGTTATAGCTGGGGAAAATCTATGGACAATTTCGAATAGGTACAATGTATCCATACAATCCATTGTTGATTTGAACGGATTACCGTCTGCGACTTCGATTGTTCCTGGTCTAGCATTATATATCCCAAATAGTCTTCCGCCGTTCCGCTATTATCGAATAATGGCCGGAGATCAAATCTGGAAGTTGGCACAGCAATTCAATACTGACCCCTCAGCGATTCTAGCCGTGAATCCTGGAATAAATCCGAATCAACTCCACATCGGTCAAGTCATCATCATTCCTTCACCAGAAAAATTAGAAATTGCCACACTTGGATTTATTGTTCCATCGTCTGAGAATAACGTTTTAACTATACTTGATTCTATTTCTGGACAGTTAACCTATTTAGCTATTGTCGCTTATTCGTTTACAGAAGAAGGATTCGCATATAATCAGATAGAGGATACAGCAATCATAGCCAAAAGTAATCAATTAAACATCACACCATTATTAATGATTCGAAATTTTACCGGAAGTGATTTCAGTCCTGAGCTGGCAGGGAGGGTGCTGGAAAATCCAACCTATCGCGGAAATTTAGTCGCAAGTATTGTGAATTTAACGATACAAAGAGGTTTTGGCGGCGTCAGCATCGACCTGGAATTTATTCCTCCGGCAAGACGCAGGGATTTTATTACTTTTTTAACAGAATTAAAGAATGAATTAGGCGAGCTTATTTTGCATGTAAATGTTCACGCAAAAACAGCCGATATTCCAACCAATCGAATTATAGGTGCCTATGATTATGCCGCGATAGGCAATGCAGCAGATATTGTAGCAGTGATGACGATTGATTACGGTTATCCTGGCGGTCCGCCCGACCCGATTGCCCCGATTACATGGATGGAGCAAGTGATTCAGTACTCCATTACCCAAATCAATCCTGGTAAACTGCAAATCGCTATGGCACTTTACGGGTATGATAAAGTTGTCCATTCCAATAAAACAAATGCTAAATCAGTTCTTGCTGCCCAAAATCAAGCGATTACCACCGGTACGCCAATTGAATTCAACAGCACCGCTAAATCCCCGTGGTATCGGTACTGGCATGGAGTAGAGGAGCATGTTGTCTGGTTTGAAGATATTCGTAGTTATATAGAAAAGTACCGTTTAATTGATGTTTATCATTTAAGCGGCACGACCTTTTGGCAAATTAGTCTGGAGGCACCACAGAATTGGGCATATCTCAGTAAAAATATAGCTGTTGTGAAGAATATGGACTAAAAAATATACTTGTTATTGAGCAAGAGGTGAAAGATCTTTTTCCATTTTTGTATTTTTAAAGGTCACAACAAGGAATGCATCAGGGATGGTACAAACATCCAAAGTTCCCATTTTTGATACAAATTTGGTCTTTTGGACAAACTCTAAGGAAAAAGGGAAGGCTGGATCAAGATTGATGATAAGAGTTAAATATTACGTCCTAATATTCTTCACAGTGATTTCTGCTGCCATTCCCAGCATACAAGTTAACGCCAATGGCCATGAGAATATGGTTCAGCAAATTAATCAACTAATTCAAAACGACCCGGATTTAAAGGGGGGCATTGCAGGAATAAGTATACGTTCTGCTACAAGCGGTGAAATCATTTATGACCATCAAGGGGATATTCGATTGCGGCCCGCCTCCAATATGAAGCTGTTTACAGCTGCAGCTGCCTTAAACGTCCTAGGTGAAAATTATACTTTCACGACTGAAGTCCTTACAAATGCGCAAGTGAAAAAGAATACACTGCAAGGTAATCTTTTTCTAAAAGGAAAAGGTGACCCGACCTTGTTAAAAGCTGATTTTGACAAAATGGCATTGGAAATAAAGAAGCTGGGTATTAAACGGATAAAGGGAAATTTGGTCGGGGATGATTCGCGTTATGATGACGTGCGTTATTCACTCGATCTGCCATGGAGCGATGAAACCACTTATTATGGTGCGCAGATATCTGCACTAACTGCCTCACCGACAACTAATTATGATTCAGGTTCTGTTAAGGTAAAGGTTAAACCTGGAATAAAAAGTGGGGACAAGGTGGCAGTAGAGGTAACCCCAAAAACTAACTATGTAAAGATCGTCAATCATGCTGAAACAGTTCAAGAAGATGGAAAAAAGGAAATAATAATCGAGCGGGAACACGCAAAGAACACGATAACCATTGAAGGGACATTACCTGTAAAAGCGAAGACAGTAAATGAATGGATTGGCTTGTGGGATCCGACTAGGTATGCAATTACTCTTTTTAAACAATCACTCGCCAACCAGGGGATAGATCTAACGGGAAAAATAACAACAGGAACTGTGCCTGATACCGCAAAAGTTTTGACGAGCCATCAATCAATGCCTTTATCTGAATTGCTCGTTCCATTTATGAAGCTGAGTAATAATGTCCATGCCGAAATATTAATTAAGGAAATGGGAAGGGTGATGAAAGGAGAAGGAAGCTGGGAAAAGGGGTTAACTGTATTGGAAACAGAAACTGCTAAATTCGGAGTTAATACAAAAACTATGGTGATTCGGGATGGTTCAGGAATTTCACATGTAGATCTAATTCCAGCCAATCAACTCACACTGCTGTTATTTGCTGTACAGAAGGAAAAGTGGTTTCCAGCATACCTAAATTCACTTCCAGTTGCTGGTGTTCAAAACAAAATGGTGGGTGGTTCATTAAGGAACCGCATGAAAAATTCAAGTACCGTTGGAAAAGTGAAGGCGAAAACAGGCACCATCTCTACAGTCAGCACACTATCGGGCTATGTGACCACCAAAAGTGGACAAACACTGATTTTTTCCATTATGTTAAATAACCTGCTCGACGATTCGGAAGGTAAAAAAATTGAGGACAGGCTGGTAACCATTTTAGCCAACCAATAACGGGGGCAGTGTCAATAGGATACTGCTCCCGTTATTGGTTTAACGGTTGCAAATCGTACATCCGCTTTTCAATTTTTTTCGATAAACCTAAATAGACTTTCTATTAACATAGGAAAAGGTTTTGCTTGAAAATTTTTAGAATTGATTTTACCATAAAAATGGTGAATAAATAAGATAATGAAGTATTGTAAATGGGAGAGCATGATTATGAATATGACTAAAAAACAAGGACAACTGCTATCGGAGCGTTTTGAAGTGGCTTACAATCAAGTTCATGACGCCTTAAGAGACATCGTTCAAATCAATGATGAAAGATTCGTAGTTTTGGTGAAAGTTGGGGCCAAAAAATATCAAATTATTGAAACATTCAAGAAAGACTTGGAGCAATACGCACGGTTAAGAAATGCAATTGTCCATGAAAAAATGGAAGTTGGCTTCTATATTGCAGAACCTAATGCTAAGGTTGTCAATCATATCGAAAAAATTGCCAATGTATTAAGCCGTCCAAATTATGCACTTGCCATTGCTTCAAAAAATGTTGTTTATTTTGACGTTCAGGACAGCATCTTAAAAGTGACAGATGCGATTAAAGAATACGGTTATTCTAAATTTCCAATTTATAAAAATACAAAATGCATTGGCCTGTTAACAGCAGGATCGATTGTGAAGTGGATGGCGCAAAATATGGAAAGCGGCAAGGTGAATCTATCGGATATCCATGTTTCAGAAATAATGCACTACGAGAAAGAACGTCCAATTGAGATTGCAGCCAAAGATATTAATATTTTTGAGGTTGAAAATATTTTTGAAAAAGCCCATAAAAAGAAAAGGAAAATTGAGGGTGTCATTATCACCGAAAATGGGAAAATAGATGAGGCGCCTTTAGGGATTATCACCGCTTGGGATTTAATTGAAATTGATTATACAGTAGATTAAATTAAGAGGGAGCACCCAAATGGCTGCTCCCTGCAATGTTTAAGGCATGGCATCAAAATTAAACTCGCTTAATTGATCCATGTGGCTGGCAATCATGGCGATAATTGTGGATGCTTCTTCTTTACTAAAAATAAAATGGGATTCGTCTTTGATTAATTCATCATCAGTCGTCCATATCCGGTTAATCCGTTTGAGGACACCGTCACCTGTTGCTTGAACGATCCCAAACTGATAAGTTACTTCCACCTCATCTTCATGCTTGAAGGCTGTAACTTCAGGCGTAGACCAATCGACATCAATTTCCTCAAAGATATCATCGCTGTTGATTTGTTCTGCCTCAAAATACTCATCATCATCATCAACGGTTTCACAATCTTCTTCATCAAAACCTTCATCTGACTGCAGATAGACTCCGTCATCTGTGTAGTGGTCATCACCGTTGATGTAGTCATGAAAACTTGCGTGAACTTCCTCGATAATCTCCTCTATGTCGGAAAGGATGATTTTCGCCGTGTGTCCGCTGTCGACATCGAAGGTATCAATGTAAAATTCTTCGTTTTGCGGGTCGAAGAATATCGTACAGAAAAAATCACGGTCAAGTTCTTCGGCATCTACATCCGCAGTATCAACGAAAAACTCAATCCTTGGATGTTTGGCAGCTCTTTCAACTGTCATTTGACCAACCTGATCGTATTCTTCACAAATAGATTCAAGATGATCCTGTAATTCTCCACATACTCTGTCAAACCATTCTAACGACATCAAACATCCATCCTTTCCATGTTTCACCTTATAAAGATTATTATTTCCAGGCGAGAAAAATTTATGTTCATTAATAAAAATCGTTAGAAATAGGCAAACCAAGTATCCTGAAGATATTAAATAAAGAAAAGTAGATTTTCAATGCAGTAGTAAAGAAAAGGAGGATTTATTCAATAAAATCACCGAACCATGCTTTTATTTGACTAGCATATTTGTTTCTTTGTGTTCTTCTTCAGCCACTTTTTTCACTCTTTCACAAAATTGAACGACAATTTTATCACTTGCCAAAAACAAAAATAACTTTAGGAACGATTTCAACGGACGATTGGTGCATGTGTATGTAAACAGGGTCTTATGATCGTTGAGCTGACTTAATTCATACAAGGCGGTAATTTCAAACATGTTTGCAAGTGTAAATCCTACTTTTATTTTCTTTTTATCAGGAGTATTCAAAAATTCTAATGTTTCCACATCGTACTCTTGAATCCGATTTCCTTCTTTATATTTTTGGCGATAGATGCTTCCAACACCTTCATCCGTTACTTTTACAGGTTTATGATCAACTACTTGAGGCATAATTTTTTGCATGTCCTCTAATGAGCCATCTAACAAGCCCCAAACCTTATCAATCGGTGCCTTAATTTCTATTTCCTTTGTCCATTTCTTCACCAAATATCACCTCAGATAATTTTTATAAAAAATTTATTTATAATTCGATTTTATCAGAAAATATACTTTCATTCTTAAATCTCTGTTCATATTAACTCATTTAACTTCGAATTTACCATGTTTAACGAATCAAAAAGCATCGGATATGAACTGTACCAATGCTTTTTCATGAAGTCGATTAATAAGATTGATGAAGAAGTAATAATTTTATGAAAAAAATATTGATTTATTTCCCTATTTTATATGTTTTTGGAATAATATCTTGGATCCAAAGGGAAATTGAATTAATACTATTTCATGAGCACATTGTATTGGATTTCAATATCGGTATGTTATCATAATCGTAAACCAAAGAAAAACGAGGTGTTGTCATGAAAATTGAGGTTTGGTCTGATTATGTTTGTCCGTTTTGTTATATAGGGAAACGTCGGTTAGAAGAGGCGTTAAGTCAATTTCCACAAAAAGATCAGGTAGAGGTTGAATTCAAAAGCTTTGAGCTTGATCCGAATTCGCCGGAATACAGTGGTCAAAATATAAATGAGGTATTAGCGAACAAATATGGTATGAGTATTGAACAGGCTAAACAAGCCAATTTTGGTGTTGGCCAGCAGGCAGCAACCGTTGGATTGACGTTCAATTTTGATGAGATGAAGCCAACAAATACCTTTGATGCCCATCGATTGGCAAAGTTTGCGAAAACAAAAGGAAAAGAAGCAGTGCTCTCAGAAAAGCTTCTTCAAGCCTATTTCACCGAATCAAAGAACATTGGTGATGTCGAAACATTGTCAGACATCGCTGAGGCTTCGGAATTAAATCGGCAAGAAGCATTAACGGTTCTTAATGATAAAACCGCTTATGCCAACGAGGTACGTGCAGACGAAGGAATTGCCCAGCAGTATCGAATTGGCGGTGTGCCGTATTTTATTATCAACTCAAAATACGCTATTTCCGGTGCGCAACCATTGGAAACTTTTAAGGGGGCCTTACAAAAGGTTTGGGAGGAAGAATCTCCTGCACCAGTACTCCAGGATCTTTCAACAGACGAAGATGTCAGTTGTGCTGATGGCAGCTGCGTGATTCCTGAAAAAAATAGGCCGTAAAAATAATATGGGAAAGGATGCCTGGGCTTCCTTTCCCGTTGGTATTTTGATAGACAACTTAACTGAGTTTGCGAAGTCTAAATTCCCACATGTTTCCGTCTTTCCAACAACTTTTCGATTGTTCATTGCCGCGAGTTGTGTTTCGCCAATCGGAGCAGACCAACCTTGGATTTCTTCTTGATGTACGGCGTCTGGATGTCACTCTTCTCGAAGTATGCCGTCTTGAAGTAATTTTCCGTGACGTGTTGAGATTTCTTGATGTCACACGTCTTGATGTGATTCTGCGAGATGTCATCCGACGCTGAGAAATTCTTCTGCGAGATGTCATCCGACGCTGTGAAATTCTTCTGCGAGATGTCATCCGACGCTGTGAAATTCTTCTGCGAGATGTCATCCGACGCTGTGAAATTCTTCTGCGAGATGTCATCCGACGCTGTGAAATTCTTCTACGAGATGTCATCCGACGCTGAGAAACTCTTCTACGAGATGTTATCCGGCGCTGAGAAACTCTTCTACGAGATGTCATCCGGCGCTGAGAAACTCTTCTACGAGATGTCATCCGGCGCTGTAAAACTCTTCTGCGAGATGTCATCGGACGCTGAGAAATTCTTCTACGAGATGTCATCCGACGCTGAGAAACTCTTCTACGAGATGTCATCCGGCGCTGAGAAACTCTTCTACGAGATGTCATCCGGCGCTGTAAAATTCTTCTGCGAGATGTCATCGGACGCTGAGAAATTCTTCTGCGAGATGTCACCCGGCGCCTAGAGGTTCTTCGACGCGAAGATCTGCGATTATGGCCTGGATCTCTGAACATAAAGTCCCCAAAACCACCTCGTCTAGCATCATCTGCTGCCCTTTGAATATCCTCTGGTGAAAATTCACTCATAATTGCACCTCCTTTAGATCTAGAAAAGGGAGTAAGAAAACTGACTGACATATATGTCCATAAAACTCACTCTTCTTTTACCAATTTACGTCAGAAGACCTGTCCTTGAATGGGACAAACGCCTATAATATGAAAAAATGCCATCTAGTCGTGACCTGCATTCGTTTTCCTTCATAGGAATAAGGGAAGGAGGAAATAAAACATGGACGAGGTTACAAGCATACCGCAATATAAGATTTTTATTAATCCAATCGATCTTAGGGAACTAAGAAGAGACATTTGGATTGATGAACCAGTTCCTGCTCAATTAACGATAGGCGGGAGAAAACTTGAGATTGATTTAAGTTATCGGGGATCTCATATTCGTGATTTTCCGAAAAAGTCTTATCAAATTACGTTTTATAATCCAAGAAAATTTAAAGGTTCCAAACAAATACATCTGAACGCTGAATTCAAGGATCCATCCCTTATTCGAAACAAATTGTCCTTTGATTTCTTTTCAGAGATTGGTGTTTTATCCCCACAATCAGGTCATATTTTTTTAACGCAAAATGGTAAAGCAGAAGGTGTTTATTTAGAAATCGAATCGGTGGATGAGAATTTTTTAAAGAGAAGATACCTTTCGAATGGAAGTATTTTTTATGCGGTCGATGGTGATGCCAACTTTTCACTGATGAGTGATTTAGACAAGGAAACAAAAAAATCACTTGATCTAGGATATGAACGAAAGTGCGGTACACCTGCAAATGATTATTACTTACAGGAATTCATCTTTAACATTAATACAATCCCACAGAATGATTTTGAAAAAGAAATTCCAAAATATCTTGACATAGAAAAATACCTCCGCTGGATTGCAGGGATTATTTTTACTTCAAACTATGATGGGTTCGTTCATAACTATGCCCTTTACCGGAATGATGATACTGGTTTATTCGAAGTCATTCCCTGGGATTATGATGCAACATGGGGACGAGATGTAAATGGAAAGATAATGGAAGCGGATTATGTTCCGATTGATGGTTTTAATACATTAACAGCGAGGATATTAGAAGTTGATCATTATCGAAAACGCTATTGTAACCTGCTCAAAGAAATAATGAACCATCAATTTACTACTGAATTTATGATGACCAAGGTTGAAAAAATGCTCCAACAGGTTCGTCCGTATGTGTTGCAGGATCCTTATAAAAAACAAGGTATAAGTGTGTTTGATAAAGAGTCAGAAGTGATTTTCCGGTATATAAAGGAAAGAAGAATATATGTGCAAAGAAAAATAACAAAATTGGAGTAGAAATGAAAAATAAAAGATGCCGATCGGCATCTTTTTTCAGAGCTATTTCTGAGTAATAAATTTATCTCTTAATTCGTCTCCAAATATTACCATCCAAAATATATCCATCCATTTCAAAGTAATCATTTGGGGTTGCGCTCCATCCAAAGCTATCTTGTCCTCTATTGTTCCAACGGGAGTGTTTACAGCATCTTGACCTGACTCTCCTTGATGTAATTCTTCGCGAAGTAATTCGTCGAGAAGTGTTTCGTCTAGAAATAAATCGTCTAGAAGTAATCCGTCGAGAAGTGTTTCGTCTAGAAATAAATCGTCTAGAAGTAATCCGTCTAGAAGTAATCCGTCTAGAAGTAAATTGTCTAGAAGTAAATCGTCTAGAAGTAATCCGTCTAGAAGTAAATCGTCTAGAAGTAAATCGTCTAGAAGTAATTTGTCTAGAAGTAATCCGTCTAGAAGTAAATCGTCTAGAAGTAATTCTTCTAGAAGTAATTTGTCTAGAAGTAATCCGTCTAGAAGTAAATCGTCTAGAAGTAATCCGTCTAACAGTAATTCGTCTAGAAGTTTGGCGATTTCTAGAAGTAATTTGTCTAAAAGTATTTCGTCTAATAGATTGACGATTTCTAAAAGTAATTCGTCTAGAAGTAATCATTTCGGAAATAGGGCGGTTTCTGGAAGTATTTCTGCGGGCTGTATTTTGCTGTATGGAGGTAATAGGTCTTGAAGAATTTCTTCTTGAAGTATTACGAAGTCTAGTCGATATTGGTCCAAGTTGTTTTCTGTGATGTGTTCGCTTTTTTGATCCTGGATCATTAAACATGTGTTTTCCCTGCCCGGACCTTTTTACTTGTTCTGCAGCTTCCTGAATATCATCGCTAGAAAACTGTCGCATATTTTCACCTCTAATTAAGATTGAAAAGGGAAGACGGAGGAATTAAACAAGTTTTTTTCTTGCTCGTCTCCTGTTCTCCTACTAATCTACGTAGGTGCATTTCTATTTGTATAGGGGAATTGCTCAATATTAAAAAAGATTGTCCAAAAGCAACTTAAAAATGGTGTCAGCCATAAATATGGTGTCAGGCACCATTGTAGAAGAGATGAAATTAATTGCTTAACAGGGATGGATTACCTGTGATGATAATAGCTACGGGCTATTTTTATCAGCTGTATCACACCTTATATAGAAGGAATTAGAGTTTTTTTCACGAACAATATCATTGTAAGAATATTCTACTTGGCGAAGATGCCTTAGGACAAGCAGGCAATGTCTTAAAGAAAGCATTCAATGCACAGACCATAATAAAATAGTTGAATGTTTAGGGGAGTGGTTTTATTAATCACTGCTCCTTTTATTTGAGTGAAATCTATTACTTTTTTTAGTAAGAAAAATTACTGAAATTAAAGGATTTTGTCAAAACAGTGGTGAATTTATTAAGTGAATTTTCAAATAAATAAAGGAGTTGATGATAATGTTTTCCCCCCTAACCCCACTGGATTGGAAACGGAGAGCGGTTAAATATTATCCGAAAAAAACAGCTGTAATAGATGGCGAGAAGGAGTTTACATATCAAGCATTTGGACAGCGTGTTGATCAGCTTTCTACTGCATTACATCAAGCTGGAATAGTAAAAGGGGATCATGTAGCAGTGATGATGCCCAACACCCATTATATGTTGGAATGCTTCTATGGTATTTGTCAACTTGGGGCAGTGATGGTGCCTTTGAATTATCGGCTTTCTGCAGAGGATTTGGAATATATTATTCGTCACAGTGATTCGAAAATGTTAATTGTTGATGAGGAATTTTGCGCTCCGATTGAGAAAATCATTGACAACATTTCCTTAGAACAAATCATTATCGTCCATGTTTCGGGGTATGAAACATCTTTAAATGGTGTGTATTATGAGGATTTCCTTCAACATGCTTCTCAAAATGTAGATTTACCAGAAGTAGAAATCGATGAAAACCAGCTTCTCACGTTAAATTACACAAGTGGAACGACCTCAAAACCAAAAGGTGTCATGTTAACACATCGTGGTAATTACCTTAATGCTGCCAATTTTCTGTATCATCTTAATGTAAAACATGATGATGTATATCTTCATACATTACCGATGTTCCATGCAAATGGCTGGGGCGGTGTATGGGCAATTACAGCTGCCGGCGGTACCCATGTATGTTTGCGAAAGGTTGATCCACCACTAATTCTCGAGTTATTTGAGAAGAAAAATATTTCACTACTATGTGGTGCCCCGACTGTTGTGAATATGCTCGTAAATGATCCAAAAGCGAAGGAAGTTGAAATAGATACGAACCCACGCATGGCAACAGCTGGTGCACCGCCAGCAGCAGCTCTGATTCATAAAGCTCAAGAAATTCTTGGATTAAATATGATTCACGTCTATGGATTGACGGAAACCTCACCTTTCATTTTATATTGCGAGTGGAAAAAAGAATTTGAATCAAAATCTAAGGATGAACAAGCAACGATTAAAGCAAGACAAGGAATTGAACTAGCCTTTAATGGGGAAACAAAGGTCGTTCATCAAGATGGTGAAGAAGTTGCATGGAATGGGAGAGAGTTGGGAGAAATCGTTACACGCGGCAATGTTGTGATGGCTGGATATTACAAAGATCCACAGACAACGGCGTCTGCTATTAGGGATGGATGGTTTCATACAGGTGATTTGGCTGTTACCTATCCGGATGGTTTCATCGAAATACAAGACCGTGCCAAGGATTTAATAATTTCGGGAGGGGAAAATATTTCTTCCACTGAGGTCGAAGGTGTATTGTATAAACACCCAGATGTCTTGGAAACGGCGGTAATTGCCATACCTGATGAAAAATGGGGCGAGGTTCCGAAAGCGATTATTGTGTTACAGCCTGGTGCGATAGTGACGGAAGAAGAGATAATTCAATTTTGCCGATCGAACATGACCCACTTTAAAGCACCAAAATCCGTTGAGTTTGTGGATGCTTTACCAAAAACAGCTACAGGTAAACTTCAAAAATACCGTTTACGGGAAATGTATTGGACAGGCCCTAAGAAGGTCAATTAACAGTCAAATTTTTATGAAGAGGGTAGTGATTTTTTAAGTCACTGCCCTTTTTCAGTGTTTTCTTTAACTCCAAGGTGGACTTTTCGTTATTTAAGTTTTCATAATAAAAGCATACTAATGAAGTTAATCACAAACAAAGATATTATTAAGTGATAAGTTATTAATGAAAAATATTTCACAAGTATGTTGCAGCAGTGAAGGAGAATCCTTTTAATGAGTGGTTTCATTAATAACCGTGAACAAATAACAATAAAAAATTTAATATTCTTTCAATTTCAAAAATGGTAAACTATTAAAAATATATTCTTAAGGGGAGACTGATAAAATGGTTAAGGCGATATTTTTCGATTTAGATGATACCCTGCTTTGGGATCAAAAGAGTGTGAAGGAGGCCTTTACGGCTACGTGTAAAGCAGCTGAAGACAGGTACGGAATGGATGCCCATCAACTAGAAGAAGCCGTTCGAGATGCTGCGAGAAATCTTTACGGTTCCTATGAATTTTACCCTTTTACACAAATGATTGGGATCAACCCATTCGAAGGATTATGGGGCAATTTTTTAGATGAAAATCATGATCATTTTATAAAAATGAAAGAAACCGTTCCTGCATATCGAAAAGATGCCTGGACAAAGGGGCTAAAGAAGATGGGGGTAGATGACGATGACTTTGGCTATGAGTTAGCGGAACGTTTCCCGCAGGAACGTAGAAAGGTACCGTTTGTTTACGAGGAAACCTTTAAAACACTTGATGCATTAAAAGGCAACTATCAGCTACTTCTTTTGACAAATGGCTCACCGGATTTACAAAAAACGAAATTAGCGATTACTCCAGAACTGGTCCCATATTTTGACCAAATTGTGATTTCTGGGGATTTCGGAAGAGGAAAGCCCGATCCATCCATTTTTGAGCATGCCTTGTCGCTCATTTCTTTAAAGAAAGAGGAAGTTATTATGGTTGGGGATAACCTTATGACAGATATTCTTGGCGCAAATCGTGCAGGAATAAAAACCGTTTGGATCAACCGCCACAATAAAGAGCGAAATGAAGTCATCCCTACATACGAAATTACCCATTTGGAAGAACTTTTTCCAATCTTAGAGAAACTATAGGATGTTTTTTTAAACTGTGTAAGAAGTGAAAGCAGATGCAATTACATTCTTAAACAATAAAAATTCTTTTTCAAAAGGCTCTGGGAAGCTAGTTGGTCAAATGGACCCACACACAATCGAAGTGGACGTGGAAGGTAAGAAAGAAGCATTTCAATTAACTGATGAAGCGAAGAAGCAATTAACTACCTTAAAAGAGGGTATAACTTTAACATTCTTTTTTATTGAAAATGATATAGGCCAAAAGGTGATACAAAGGTTTGTATTAGAGGTTCAAAAATAGCTTTGTCATTTTCATTACTGGATAAAAAAAGTGGGGCCTTTTTATTGGCTCCACTTTCTATAATGTTCCAGGAATTATTGTAACTTAAATATGGTTTCCCCAATTCCCATTTCTGTATTAAGGTTGATAATAACATCAGCTTTTTCATAGGCTTCATTAACGTAAACGCCATTACCTTTGGAAATAAAATCTACAAATTCTGTATTGCCGATCCCTTTTGATGAATCGATTTTTACCCCAACATCTTTTGGTAGAATAATGGTTGATTTTCCAACGCCTATTTCCAAAGTAGCGTCAAATCCCTTTTTCCATTTTCCGCCAAGGTCAATCGTAATATCGCCAACACCAGCCTTTACATCAAGACCGCTAAGATTTAGCCCTTTTAAATCCAACTTTGTTTGGGAAGCCCCGGTATTAACCGATAGATCAATCGGAATCTCATTGTTTAAGTTTAGCTTCCAGTTGTTCTTTATATTACCGATTTTAATGTTATTAAGTTTATTCCCCTGTTCAATGATGCCAATTCCTTTATCACCTTTAAGCTTATAAGATACTTCAGGCTTTAATTTATCATGATTATATTCTATTGTTCCTTCAACCCAATCATCAGTGCCTTTATTGACTTCTAATTCTCCAGCGCCCACGTTTAGTTCTAGATCTAGTTCTTTTACTTTGTCTTTTTCGATCGTGATTTTACTGCTTTCAAGCTTTCCGTTTACCAATGTTCTACAGCCAGACACCAACAACAGCATTGTTGCTGCCATAACACCCAAAAAGAACTTTTTTTTCATATTTATTTCCTCCCGTTTAATAACTTAACATCATTGTATAAAAATCAATGATGTTATAAAAACGGCTCTGGTTTTAAAAATTTATCAGACCTAAGACTTAAAATAAGAGTTTCTTTTAAACTTTTGGCAATAGGTATATACAAATATTCAATTATGTCATCCTCTGCGGGTTTACCTTCAAAATATTAATGAATTTCATATTGAACGGCTTCTTAAAGGTGAGGGTTTTGCCCATGGATATACACATCAAAGATGAGAGTATCATTAGGCACTTCAAATTCCGTTACGGTTTAAAAGTGTAAGCCAAACGTGCCTTCAATCAGGGGGAGCTGCTTTTGAGAAACAGAATAATAGATGAAATCTTTGGTCAGTGCTGCAATATTTGTGAGGGAACTGACTTTTTTATTATTCTAAAATAATGTTATGGCAATATCTACATTTTCTTTCACTTTTATGATAATCCTTGTTTTTCTTTTAAAAAACAGTAAACATTTGTCATTTCGAAATTGTCTAAATAATCCCTAAAATAGGTTGAATTTCTTTCGTAAGAATAGTATTATTAGTCACGGAAAAGTTCAATTAAGGATGGTACAATTCTACTATCAGAAAATTTAAGTCAGGTGGGGCAGCTTATATGCAAAAAAAATTACCTTTTTCAAGGTATTTCATTATAGGAATTATGTTGTTTGCTTTATTTTTTGGTGCTGGGAACTTAATTTTTCCTGCAGGATTGGGTCAAAAAGCAGGATTGAACATTTGGATGGCGATTGGAGGATTCTTGATAACTGGTATTGGTCTGCCATTCCTTGGGATTTTGGCAATGGGTTTTTCCGGAAGTAAGAACTTACAAGAGCTTGCAGGCCGGATTCATCCACTCTATGGGGTGATTTTTACCTCATTGCTTTATTTAACGATTGGACCATTTTTTGCAGCACCTAGAACGGGAGCCGTTGCCTATGATATTGGGATTGCACCGTTTGTTGGTGATGCCTTTGGACAAGTTGGATTAATTCTTTTTACAAGTGTTTTCTTTCTCGTCACATTGTGGTTTTCTTTAAATCCAGCTAAGATCGTTGACAATGTAGGAAAAATACTATCTCCTGGAATTATCATTCTCCTTTTTGTTTTATTAGTTATGGTAATTGTAAAACCAATTGGATCAATTGGAGCTCCACAAGAGTCTTATGCAAACGGGGCATTCATGAAGGGGTTACTCGAAGGCTATAACACGATGGACGCCCTCGCGTCACTTGTATTTGGAGTTATTGTCATAAATGCGATTCGTTCGATGGGTGTAACCTCTACTCGCGGAATCCTTTTAGCATCGGCTAAATCCGGAATTGTCGCAATAATCTTTCTAGGAGTTATTTATGTTGGCATTGCCTATTTAGGGGCAACGAGCACAGAAGCGTTTGGTCTGTTTGAGACAGGGGGACCAGTCCTCGGAAAGGCAGCATCTTATTATTTTGGATCGTTAGGAACAGTTATGTTATCGATTATTATCATTCTTGCCTGTTTGACGACGAGTATCGGATTGATGACGGCTTGCGGAGAATACTTCCATACTCTACTTCCTAAATTAAGTTACAAAATGTGGGTTGTTATCTTTTCATTAGTATCTTTCGTGGTTGCGAACTTTGGATTATCGAATATCATTCATTTCTCGATTCCAGTGTTAATGTTGTTATATCCATTAGCAGTGGCATTAATGCTGCTGACATTTTTATCAAAGCTATTTAACCATTCACGGCTCGTATACGTAGCAGCCACCACCGTTACATTTATGATTAGTCTGATCGATGGCTTAAAAACATTCTGCCAGCTGCTTGAAATCGAATATTTTGGGTGGTTAAAATCGATTATTTCATTTTATGAAAAGACCTTGCCACTTTATAATGATGGGCTTGGATGGCTGCTTCCAGTATTACTTACCATTTTGATTACCGGACTGATCGTTCGTGTGCAGAATTTTAATGCCCTTCGACTAAAGGACAAAACAGAAGGGACCATTTAACATCTCCATATTGGTGGGGATGTTTTTTCTTCATTTACAAATGTAGTATATTATAAAAATGTTATGTAAACTAGAAATGAATTTTTCGAGGTGTATTGATTTGGAATTAAGACAATTACAATTTCTTATAGAGGCTGCCAAGCATAAAAGCATTACAAAAGCTGCAGAAAATATGCATATTTCTCAGCCGGCTTTGAGCAAGTCAATCATAGCATTAGAGGAAGAGCTTGGCATGACTCTGATTATTCGTACCAATAAGACGAGTGATTTAACAGATGCAGGGGAGGTGGTAGTGGATTATGCCCAGAAGATAATCGGCCTGCTTGATGAAATGAAAACTACTTTAAATGACATGACAAACCTTGCAAGAGGGCAGATCAATATTGGGCTTCCTCCTTTTATCGGAAGTTTATTTTTTCCAAAGGTAATGGCTAAGTTTCATCATGCTTACCCCAATATCGAACTGAATATTACCGAGTATGGTGGTGCAAGGGTCGTAAAAAGTGTTGAGGAAGGTGAATTTGAGCTTGGTGTAGCGGTCTTGCCACTTGATGAACGGCAATTTAATGTATATCCCATTGTTGAGGAGGATATGAAGCTGTTAGTCTACAAGGATCATCACTTAGCCAAAAGGAAAGTAGTTGATATAAAGGAATTAATGAATGAGGAGTTTATTTTTTATCATGAAGAATTCGCACTGTATCAAATTATGAGAAACCATTTCATTTCCGCTGGTTTTGTGCCCAAAATCTTGTTTAAAAGCTCTCAATGGGATTTGATGACTGAAATGGTGGCAGCAAACCTTGGCATCACGATTCTTCCTCAATCTATATGCAACAGGGTGGTAAACACGGATATTAAGGTCATCGATCTCAAGCAAGAGATCCTTTGGAGGCTGGCAGTCCTTACAAAGAAAGATCGTTATATTTCCAATGCCGGAAGGACCTTTATAGATTTTATCTTGAAAGAACCATTATAACTTTTAGTTATGAAAATCATTCTGAATATGTATTTTACGAATGGCGAAAATCAGCGTACCATTACTCTATAGTTAATTTCGTGAGGCAAAAGTGAGGACATTAACTCCTTTTTTGCAAAAAGAAAGGATTATTTTCGATGAAACTTGGAGTAATTATTATACAAGTATTATTTTTACATGTGTTTTTATTTTTAGGAGCGGCGCTAAAAGAAGTATTTCCTCTCCCAATACCAGCATCGATGTTCGGATTATTTCTCCTTTTTCTGGCACTTTGCTTTAAAATCATAAAGCTGGAGTGGGTAGAGAAGGGTGCCAATTGGCTGATGGCAGAATTGTTGCTATTCTTTATCCCCTCCGCAGTAGGGATTGTAAATTATGATGAAATTCTTAGTATCCAGGGAGCCGAGATTGTTGTGTTAATTGGGATTAGCACTGTCATTGTTATGGGGATGACGGCGCTGATTGCGGAAAAAATTACCGGAAAGGAAAGGAGTGAACAACATTGATGATGATAGTATTTTGCATAGTAACGTATCTTATTTACCGTTTTTCAAAAATGGCTTATGGAAAATGGAGCATTTCACTTTTTCATCCATTATTGCTTGCTCCAATCCTTTTAATTGTCCTGATTTCAGTTACGAATGTCTCAGCCAATCAATACCTGAACGATACCAAATGGCTGACACATTTGCTCGGACCGGCTACGGTTGCTTTTGCAGTACCGATCTATAAGAATATGGGTATTATAAAAAAATATATTGGTACCATAGTTATCAGTATCACATTTGGAACGTTGATAGCGATTTTTTCATCCTATGGATTGTCAAAATTGCTCCACTTGAAATATGACTTTATTATTTCTATTCTTCCAAGGTCCATTACAACCCCGATTGCAATTGAGGTATCGAAAGAAATTGGAGGTCTGCCTACATTGACGACTGTTTTCGTGATTATCACAGGTGTTGTTGGTGGTATTGTAGGCCCGGCAGTTATTAAATCGCTGTCCATTAAAACCCCTATTGCCAAAGGGCTCGCACTTGGAATGGGCGCTCATGGTGTTGGGACAAATAAAGCGATGGAATATGGAAAAACAGAAGCTACATTTTCATCTCTAGCCATGATTTTTGCGGCTTTGATTACTTTAATCTGGGGCGCACTGCTGATTCCATCATTAATGAGTTTGAATATTCATCATCTCTTTTAGAGAAGGTACTTTAGAAGGTTATTGGAGTCTGTTTCTATGAAAGAAATGAGAGAAAGGGATCTAATAGAGTAATTGGTTCCCGTTTCTATAAAGAAAATGAGAGAAAGGGATCCAATAGAGGTTATTGGATCCTATTTCTATTAAAAAAATGTGAGAAAGGGTTCCAATAGAGATTATAGGAGCCTGTTTATATTAAAAAAAATGAGAGAAAGGTTTCCAAGTAGGAGCCAGTAAATGGGATATTTGCAGGAAACAATAGCCAAATGATAGGGAAATAGGTATAATAAATTTACTGATTATTTATTGTTTTTTAAAAAAACTTATTATTATGAAGAGGACGTCCCTATGAACGTGGTAAAAAAACTTGGATCTCTATTTTTGCAGTGTATCATCGGTGTGGAAGTACTTATCCTGATCGCTGCCTTTCCTGTTTTATTTGCGAATTTAACTATTCATTTAAAGGAATATTTTCATGCCATCCTTGAGTTAAATGTAAAGGTTTTTACTTTAGGAGATTTTTTAACAGCAGATGGCAAAAATTCGTTATTTCCGTTTATTTTCGATCGGTACTTTGAGTCTATGAAAATACTTGGTTTAGGCATTGTAACAGCTTGTTTGATTGCTTTTCTCATTACATATTTATCACTTATCGTTTTCCGAAAAAGATTAAAAGCAATTAAATATCTACTTGAGTTACTAGAATCTATCCCGGATTTAATGATTATTCTGTTATTACAAATGGTAGTCATTCTGATTTATCAAAAAACCGGAATCAAACTGGCTCAAGTTGTTTCTGTTAGGGAAAAGGCTCTTTTGTTACCGGTGATTAGCGTAAGTATTCCAATTAGCTTTTACATTACAAAAGTCTTTATTCATTATATTGAGGAAGAATTGGAGAAACAGTATATTACTTTAGCTAAAGCAAAAGGCTTAACTTTCCCCTATATTTTAAATCTCCATGTCCTCAGAAATATCGCTGATGGCATGTTTGGAACCTCAAAAACTATTTTCTGGTCGATGCTTTCAACATTATTGGTGGTTGATTACTTGTTTAATATGAATGGCTTGCTCCGTGTGATGTTAACCGGCATGGATCCATTTATTATCGGCTGCATTTTGATCTTTGTTCCATTTTTTATTCTCTACCGAATATATGAATGGATCAGCTTTGACAACAGAAAGGATATTGGGTAGATGGCTATTTTTTTATTAAAGAGAAAAAGATTTGTTGTTAGTGTACTATTTCTGGTCACTCTTTTTTCCTGGAGTATCATAAATAACGGGGAAATAGAACAGGTAAGGTTTATTACAGATAAAAGTGGAAATCTCCTGGATGCACCTCCATACCCACCATTTACGGTATTTCTACTTGGGTCTGATAAATTAGGATTTGATCTCGGGCAGATGATGATAGCGGGGGCGAAATACACCATTGGTATTACCCTCATTGTGGCCATTCTAAGGATGGTTTTATCGATCATTTTGAGCGCCTTCATCTATTCATTAAAACCAAGAATATACTCCGTTTTGAAAAGCTTTTTTGAACCATTTTCAGTCGTTCCGCAAACCATTATTGCGTTTTTTATCCTCGTTAGTGTGTTATGGATGCCGATCGATGGGTTTCCAAATCCCTTTTGGCAGCGGGCTTTATTTGAAACGATCATCTTAGTAATCATTGCCATACCGAACCTTACAATTCAGCTTTCGGGTGAAATGAGACAAGTAGAAAAAGAACCATTTATTGAGGCAGCAAAAATACTTGGGGCAAGTAAGACAAGCATATTTTTTAAACATATCATTCCACATGTGTATGAAAAGTGGATTTTGCTTTTTGGGCAACAATTTATTCAAGCCCTGCAGCTTTTGGCTCATCTTGGTTTTATGAAACTTTTCTTTGGTGGTTCATTCATTGCCTATGGCGATTCGAATGATCCGCCACGGTCGATTTCATATGAATGGTCTGGAGTCATAGGTGACAGTATTAGTTATCTATTTTCAGATCAATGGATAATTTTGGTCCCTATTATCTTTTTTGTGTTAACAGCCATTAGTGTGGCACTCATCAACGATTCTGTGAAAGCATATTTTCAAAGCAAAGCAAATAATCAAGCTAAAAAATAAATAGGTTAGAGAATACTATGAATCTATTAGAATAGGCATGTTATGAGATAAATGGGAAGCAAATTCATTGTTCAAATTTTTAAACCAAGCTATTAGGGGGAGAAAAACGATGCTGCGGAATGTAATCGTCGTTACAGACGATGAGGCAAGTATCAAAAATGCGATTAGGGAAGTTTTAAGGTCTAAGCATAAAGGTTTTGAAGTTGCTTTTGATTTAACGAGAATAAAAGATAAACATCGAAAAAAAGAAATCATGAAGCTGTTAACAAAGTATTAGCTGAGTGCACAATCCCATATCTAATGTTTACATAAGAAAAACGAGCCTAACCAATTTTGGTGGCTCGTTTTTCCGTGAAAAAGATTTAATTATTTTCGACAAATTGATATTCAGGCGGCTTAACCTTAAATCCTTTTGTAATCCAAAGAAGCAGGCCAAACCCAATGGTAAACCAGGATAGGCCAAAAAGGATGGCTAACTGATCGAGACTAAACCATAGATAAATCAAGAAGGCAAGTCCGATGACAGGAAAAATCACATAGCCAATAAAGCTGGTGCGTTTCATCCTTTGTTTATTTTTAACATAATACATAAGAACGGAAAGGTTCACAAATGAAAAAGCAGTAAACGCACCAAAATTGATTAGCGATGTCGCAACGACCAAATCCAAAAATAGTGCACTTAGTGATAATAGACCGATAAAGATTAGATTGAAAATTGGTGTTTGCGTTTTTTTATCAAGGTAACCGAACCATTTTCTTGGTAGAACACCATCTCTTCCCATCGCATACATTAACCTCGATGCACTCATTTGTGAGGCAAGCCCAGATGCTAGAACTGACACAAGCGCACCACTGGTAAAAATAGATTGAAAGAGGATCCCTCCAATATGCTTCGCAATTACAGGTGAGGCACCTTCGATATCTTTGATTACAGATACATCTGGATATAGACTTTGCATGAAATACGTCATCGTGATGAAAAAGATACCGCCAACAAAGGCAATTAAAAAGATGCCTTTTGGAATATTCTTCTCAGGGCTGATGGTCTCCTCAGCTAAAGTGGTGACCGCATCAAAGCCAAGAAAGGAAAGTGCTAGAATCGAAGCACCCGAAAATAATAGACTCAGTTTGATATCTTCTGAATAGAATGGATTTAATGCGAATCCTGAAATTCCATCATCGTTGATGATCGCACGAATGGTTAACACGACAAATAATATGGCAACAAGTAATTGAAATAGAACAAACAGCATATTGGCATTCACAGCAATTTTGACTCCGGAAATGTTCATGATGGTGATGGTTAAAATTAACCCAAGGATCCAAACCCAGGCAGGAACACTTGGAAAGCTTGCTGATAAATAGATTCCTGCTAACAGGGCATTGATCATCGGTAAAAACAAGTAATCTAGCAATGCCGACCAGCCGACCAAGAAACCCAGTTGCGGGTTCATCGTCTTCTTGGTGTATGTATAGGCAGATCCTGCTTCAGGAAAAATTTTTACCATTTTTCCATAGCTCAATGCAGTAAATAATACCGCAATTGTAATTAAAATATATGAAGCCGGGACATGCCCATGTGTTTCATTTGATACAACCCCAAATGTATCGAAAACTGCAAATGGTGACATATAGGCCAAACCCAGAAATACTATCGGGACTACCCCAAGTGATCGTTTTAAAGTACCTCGTGATGACTCCAACGAAAATTCCTCCTCTATGTAGCATGAAAATTATTTTATATGAATTTTTATTCAATGTGAAGAGGTTTTTTTAATAGTTTAAACAGTTAAGAAGCGAGGATTAGAAGAAAGGGAATGGTACCATTTAGAAAAGAAAAAGCCTTCACACTATAGTGAAAGCTTTCATCATTGTCTTTTGCAATCCAGCAAATCTAGTTTGCCAAATACCAGGTATCTGAAGGAAACGGCGCATTTGTTAATTTGCCGGTATTTCCACTTTATTTTTTAGTAATGATAAAAGATGACGAACAGCATAGGCAAAACCATCCTCATCGTTGGTCTTCGTGATGATATCGGCTTTTTGCTTCACATGGAGCGGTGCGTTTTCCATCGCTACTGAAGTAGTCGCTACTTCAAATTGGGCAAGGTCGTTGCCACCGTCTCCAAAAGCAATAATTTCATCAAAGGTTAAATTCATCATGTCCTGATAACGTAATAAAGCCTTACCTTTATGGGCTTCGCTTGAAGTAATTTCCACATTATTTGGGAACGAGGAAGCCATTGAAATAGCAAATTTACCTGCTAATGCGGCTTTCACTTCTGCTATTTTTTCTTGGTTGTCATGGTGAACCAAAGCAATTAGTTTATAGATTTTTAAATTGTCTTTTTCAAGAATTTTATCATAATTGAATTCTTGAAAAAGGACATCAAGTTCTTGTTTTGTTTTCCCATGTAATGGTGGTAAGGTGGAAGGAAATCCGCCATGATTTGTGTAAACGAGAATTCCCACACCCAATCCCTTTAATATTGAGAATATTTCCTTATAAGTTGCTGTGGATAAAGTCACTTCAAACAGCAGTTCTCTAGTTTTTGAGTATAAGACAGAACCATTGACACAAAAAATAGGAACCTCCATATTTTGGATCGCCTTTAATTTAATCACATCTGCGTAAGCCCGACCAGTGTTCAAAATTAGGCAATGACCTTGATCCTGAAGTTCGTTTAAGGCTTTTACATTCTCTTCCGAAATTTCATGCTCTGAGTTTAATAACGTACCGTCTAAATCAATAGATAAACATTTCATGGTTTGTCATAATTCCTTTCCGTACAATCTTATAGACTACTATATCAGATTTATCTGCTAAGAGTTCTGCCAAAATTATGATGAATGAGTTTCATGCACCATGATTAAAATGGTAAAATTTTTTTAAACCTTTAATCCAAACGTAAAAGGCAAGCCCGTTTATACAGGCTTGCCAAAATCTATTTGGTGATCTATAAAAACGCAGCAGTTATCCGCGTCTACCGCCTCGGCCGCCCCGTTTTGACTCAGTGTTGCGCTTAAGGCTTGATAAATTCTCTTCACTTGACTTCAAAAACTTATTCATTTTATCTTCAAAACTTTCCTTCGGTTTGAAATTACCCTTTGAACGAAAGTCTTTAGAACGGTTATCCGCCCTTCCCTGACGTGGTGGGCGTTGTGAATAAGAAGTGGTTTGTCCCTCAGGTCTATCTATCGCTTTTTTGATGGATAAGGCAGTTTTTCCGTCCTTCTCACTAATTACTTTTACTTCGACTTGGTCGCCTATTTTGAGATGATCATTCACATCTTTTACATAGCTATCTGCAACCTCACTAATATGCACTAGGCCTGTTGAGCCATCCGGTAATTCTACGAATGCTCCAAAATTAGTGATACCTGTTACTTTACCTTGTACTTTACTGCCTACTTCGACTGACATTGAAATATAGTTCCCCCTCAATAATGTTAAAGACACTTTATTATAACAAATATTTACGAAAAAGAATATCACCATTATTTTTGAAGTTTGCTTCATACGGAACCATTCAGTGGTTAATAATTCCGCTCAATAACAAAATGCGTTAAATCACCGCGGTAAATGGTTCTTGAATATTCTATTATTGAACCGTCACTTAGATAGGCTAAGGTTTCAAGGAGAAAACAGGGATCGCCTTTATTGATTTTCAGCTTTTCAGCTGACTCCTCATCTGCGATAAATAATTCGAGATTTTCAATGGTCTTGCTTATTTTTAAGCCGAATTGGCTCGCTAATTGGTTGTATAATGATTTTTCACAACCTTTTCTTTTTAAAGCAGGGGTTTTATACCATGGCAAATAGGCCGTCTCGAATTGGATTGGTTCTTCATTTACAAAGCGAATCCTTTCTAATAGATTAACAGGGTCACCTTCTTTGATCATTAATTGCTCACTAAGAAATTCATCTGCCGGCAACACGTCAAGATTTAGTACATTAATGAGCGGTTTTTTTCCTTGCATCGTGATTTGTTTGGAAAAATGGTCAACAGTAGTGGTTAAGGTTTGTCTTACTTTGTTTCCCGAAACAAACGTTCCGCTTCCTCTTTTTCGAAAAATAATGCCATCCATCGTTAATTGCTGCAACGCTGTTCTCACCGTTGTTCTACTTACGCCAAACTTTTCACAAAACTCAGCCTCAGTGGGCAATTGAGAATTTGGTTTATATTCTCCATTATTGATGAATTGAATGATTGCGTCCTTTACTTGAAGATGAAGGGCGCTTCCGTCTTTTACATCTTCCATCATCTTTTACTCCTCCCTTATTACTATAGATAATCACAAATTAGAAATGTCATGTCTAAAAAATACTTTTTGTAAATTTGTTATCACAAATTTTAAAAAAGTATGATATATATTCAGAATAGCTAATACAATGGTAGTGCTAAAACAATCTTTAGACTTAGCTTATATTTGTACCTTTAAGGGGGAGGAAGCCAGTACTCAAAGGTTTCATTAGTAATTATTTTGTATTTTTACAGTTTGGAATGCTTATATTTTAAGTTTTGTAAACGCTCTCATAAAATAAAGGGGGTCCAGATGAACATCTTATTATGCTGCTCCGCAGGTATGTCCACAAGTCTGTTAGTTGCAAAAATGGAGGCAAGTGCAAAATCTCGAGGAATTGACTGCAAAATTTGGGCAGTAGGATCAACAGAAATCAATGACAAAATAGAGGAGGCAGATGTTCTGCTTCTTGGTCCTCAGGTTCGATACCTTTTATCTCAATTAAAAAAGACCGGTGAAATGAAAGGAATTCCTGTTGCTGCGATTGACCCAAGACATTATGGTCTTTGTAACGGGGAGGAAGTGTTAAAGCAAGCCATTAACCTACTAAATGGGGAGTGACGAATACGATGAGCTTAGTTGACAAATATATCATGCCTTTTGCCAATAAACTCGGCAACAACAGGCATCTTCTTGCGATTCGTGACGCATTGGTCGGAATGATTGCGATTACGATGATCGGTTCTTTATCCGTATTATTTACTAACCTTGGTCAGGTACCAGGAATCGGTAAATATTATCAGAATCTAATGGTGTCCCTCTTTGGAGAGAAGTGGAATACCCTTGGTTCAGATATTTGGTGGGGGACACTAGCCTTTATGACAATCTTTGCTGTTTTTGGGATTGCCCATAAACTGGCAAAGTCCTATGGGGATGATGGTTTCGAAGCCATGTTAGTAGCAGCTGCATCCTTTTTTGTCTTGATTCCACAAGTCGCCAATGTATCGATTACCCCTGAGGGAGGAGTTGCGGTTTCCGGTGGAGTATGGGGTGTAATCAGCTGGAATTACTTCAATGCCACAGCCCTATTTACCGGTATTATTGTAGCAATTGTCGCAACGGAAATATTTGTTCGATTGGCAAAAGTGAAGTATTTAGTGATTAAGTTGCCGGAAGGAGTTCCGCCTGCAGTCTCCCGATCCTTTGCAAAGCTTGTTCCGGGAATGACGACCATTTTTGTGATAGGGCTGGTTGGCCTAATTTTACGCAAATTTATCAGTGATGGAGCATATCTGAACGACTGGATCAATAAGGTGCTTGTCACACCGCTTACAGGTGCAGTTGATACGATGCCTTTTGCTATTCTTGTAGTCCTCCTTGTACATGGATTCTGGATTCTTGGTCTCCACGGGCCAAATATACTTGGGGGAATTACTACACCGTTAATGACAAAGCTCGGGCAAGAAAATGTAAATATGTATGCTCAAGGTGTGAAAGATCTGGGTGAATATCATATTCTTGCAGGCTCATTCTTAGATGCCTTTGTTTATCTAGGCGGTTCTGGTGCGACATTAGGTTTACTCATTGCGATGATTATTGCTGGGAGGAAACGTAATAAGCAAATCATTGCCCTGGGAAGTCCACCAGGCATTTTCCAAATCAATGAACCAGTTCTATTTGGTTTGCCGATTGTTTTAAATCCTATTTGGTTTTTTCCGTTTATCCTTGGCCCGATTATCATGACAATTGTCGCTTACCTGTCTATTAGTTTAGGTTTGGTTCATCCAATTGTAGCCGATATTCCTTGGGTGACTCCTGCCATTGTGGGGGGACTGCTGGCAACAGGCGGTCATATTTCCGGGGCTGTGTTAGCGGCAGTCAATTTATTGATTTCTGTCTTAATCTATCTGCCTTTTGTTATTGCTGTGGGGAGAATTGAAGCAAGAAAAGCAATGGAAAAATCGTCAACCGAACCGACTGTCTAAAAATTTCAATTGAGCCCTGAATGAAACATGTTCATTTTTATTCAGGGCCCCTTCTTAGATTATGTCGTCTACATATTTTTCTATTTAAATTGTTTTTCACAACACGAGGAGTGAGAGAATGGAAAAGGGATTAAAAGTAGTAACCATTGGCGGTGGGTCCAGTTATACACCTGAACTCATTGAAGGTTTCATAAATTATCATAATGAACTTCCTGTCCGAGAACTATGGCTTGTTGATATTGATGAAGGGAGGGAGAAGCTTGAAATTGTCGGAAATCTGGCGAAAAGAATGGTGCAAAAGGCAGGAGTGCCGATTGATATTCATTTGACATTAGATCGTAAAGAGGCACTAAAGTCAGCTGAATTTGTTACTACGCAATTCCGTGTAGGTCAGCTTGCTGCACGTGAAATGGATGAGCGAATACCTTTGAGCCACGGAGTCCTTGGCCAGGAGACGAATGGCCCAGGAGGCTTATTTAAAGCGCTTAGGACAATTCCTGTCGTCCTTGATATATGCCGCGAGATGGAGGAGCTTTGTCCGGAAGCCTGGCTGATCAATTTTACGAACCCTGCTGGTATGGTAACAGAGGCCGTGCTCCGTAATAGCAATATTCATAAGGTCGTAGGTTTATGTAATGTGCCAATCGGTATGGAAATGGGTGTTGCTAAGCTATTAGAGGTAAACCATGATCGTGTGAGAATCGATTTTGCCGGCTTGAACCATATGGTGTATGGCTTAGATGTCTTTGTGGATGGAGTTACTGTTAAGGATCGTGTGATTAACCTAATTACAGATCCGGAAAAAAACATTACGATGCAAAATATTCATGCGATGGGCTGGGAGCCCGAATTCCTAAAATCATTGGATGTTCTCCCTTGTCCCTATCATAATTATTACTATAAAACTGGTGATATGCTGGAGAAGGAATTAAAAAATTTTAAAGAAGGAGGAACACGTGCAGAAGTAGTTAGAAAACTGGAAGAAGAATTGTTTGAATTATATAAAGATCCTAATCTCTCAATTAAGCCGCCGCAGTTGGAAAAACGCGGAGGTGCCTATTATAGCGAGGCGGCAGTAAAGCTAATACACTCTATCTATACTGATAGAAGGGATATTCAGGCAGTTAATACGATGAACAAAGGGGCAATTTCAGGTATTCCCTTTGATTCTGCGGTAGAGGTAAGCTGTGTAATTACTAAAGATGGGCCGAAACCAATAGCGATGGGGGAGCTTCCTATCGCAGTGAATGGATTAGTCCAGGAAATTAAATCGTTTGAACGAGCAGCGATAGATGCTGCTGTCACCGGGGATTATGGCAAGGCATTATTGGCAATGACGATCAACCCGCTTATTCCTAGCGACAGTACGGCGAAGGCAATATTAGACGAAATGCTTGATGCACATAAAAGGTATCTACCGCAATTTTTTAGCTAAGTATTGATCCTTAGGCTGTAGTTTTTTAGGTTCGCTGATAAATCCAGCAAATTCGCTGATAAAATGAGAAAAAACGCTGATAAAACTTTTGTCCTGGATAATAAAGTGTCTTATTTCACTGATAGTTGGTATTTAGATTAGGAAAATGGTTGAAAAAACAAAATTTTTTTTTAAAAGTTTGGTTGTAAGGGGAAAAAATCATGTATTTTTATGAGGAGAGAGGTCATGGAAAACTTGGAAGAGGTCATTTTTAAGATTATTCTTCACGGAGGAAACGGACGAAGTGCTGCGATGGAAGCCATCCATGCTGCAAAGCAGGGCAGCTTCATAAAGGCAAAAGAAAAACTGCATAAAGCGGCTGCCGCTTTGAATGAGGCACATCATGTTCAAAACTCACTTATTCAAGGTGAGATCAGAGGTGAAAAAATGGAGATTTCACTTTTAATGATTCATGCCCAAGACCATCTAATGAATGCGATGACCGTTAAGGATTTTGCTTCAGAAATAGTTGAATTATACGAGAAACTCCAATAATATCGAAATGAATCAAAGAAAACATGACCAAATACTTCCCAAAATCCTAAACAGGTGATGAAAATATGATCAAATTGATTGTAAATGCAGATGACTTTGGTTTAAGTCCTGGTGTAAATCATGGAATCATTGACAGCTATTTATATGGAATTGTTAATTCAACCTCGATGATGATGAACATGGATTGGACAGAACATGCAATACAATTAGCCCAAAATCATCCTGAACTAAGGGTTGGAATTCACCTTGTTCTTACCTGCGGGCGGCCTTTAACCAAAAATACACCAACATTAGTGAATGAAGATGGAGGATTCAAATCCTTGTCTGAATTGGGCAAGAAGGAAAAAGTATCATTAACTGAATTAGAAAAAGAATGGACAGCTCAAGTCGAACGATTTATAGAAACAGGTCTAAAACCTACGCATCTAGATAGCCATCACCATATCCATACAATTGTAGAATTGCAGTCAGTGGTCAGGAAACTATCAAAAAAATTCGGGCTGCCGGTAAGACGAAATGGAAGGATCTCCATTGAAGGCGTGGAGCCTACTGCAGATATTTCAATATTTGATTTTTACAGTGAAGGGGTTAAAGAGGATTACTTCGCCATGCTCTCAAACCAACTTGAAGATGGAATAACAGCTGAAATCATGTGTCACCCTGCCTATTTAGATAAAACACTACTAAACTTGTCTTCTTATACTTTTAAAAGATTAACTGAACTAGAAATTCTAACCTCCACCATTTTACCTGATCCCCTTGTTTTATTATAAAAACTCTATCAAAAAGGTACCGTCGAATGTGAGGTACCTTTTGTTATTCTTATATATTAAAAAGATTGTCATTTGATTACTTTCAATCCAAACTTTGTATCTTCGTTATTTTAAACCCATGACCCATATGTACATAAAATTATGTCCCTATATTCTTTACTTAGATAGCTAAATTCTACCAATCACGAGGCGTATCCATACACCGAAACCATTTATAATAGTAAATCTTCAACCAAAAAGCCAATGATTTGCACTATATTTCTATATTGAAAAGGCGATTATGAACATTCGGTGACACATTCAACAAATGTGTGTCTTTTCCTTTTGTTTGATATTAAGATATAGCCAAAGGTGTGATTAAAATCACAGGTTAGCTTAAATATTATTGCCATTGGTTTTCTAGAATAATGGAAAGGGGTATAAAAAATAATGAAATGGGTTTTATTGACGCTTATTTTTACTATAGCCACTGTGCTAACAGGTTGTGAACCATTAATGGTCTTGGATCCTAAGGGGCCGCAAGCTGAAACACAAGCCAAGGACATCATGTTGTCTATCGGAATCATGTCGTTCATAGTCCTTGTTGTTTTTGCTATTCTGATATTTATGTTAACAAAATACCGTGCCTCTAAACAAAGCAAAGATTATGAACCTCCCCACATTGAAGGAAGTAAATTGGTTGAAACGATTTGTGTTGGGATTCCAGTATTAATTGTTATTTTCCTTTCAATTGTTTCTGTTCAAAGTAACAATAAAGTTGAGGCAACCCCGACAGGATACGGAGATAAAGAACCTTTAATTATTTACGCTTCCTCCTCAAATTGGAAATGGCATTTTAGTTATCCGGAAGAAAATATTGAAACAGTTAATTATTTGTATATTCCAACAGACCGTCCAATTGAATTTAAACTTTATTCTTATGGACCAATCACCAGTTTCTGGATTCCACAGCTTGGAGGACAAAAATACGCAATGTCTGACATGGTCAACACACTGCACTTAGCAGCGGATGTTCCAGGTGAATACATGGGCCGAAATGCAAACTTTAGTGGAAAAGGCTTTGCTGAAAATACTTTCAATGTCAAAGCTATGTCTGAAGATAAATTTGATGAATGGGTCAAAGAGGTTAAGAAAACCGCTAAACCACTTACAGAAGAAAAATTTGCTAAACTTTTGGAACCAGGCCACCTGGGGCAGTCCACATACACTGGAACGCATTTAGAATTTTTGCCGCCGCCAGAAGGGGAAAATGGTGGACACAATCATGGGTCAAGCCATTCTTCTAAAGCGGAAAAACATGATAATTCTACTGAAACTAGTTCTGAATCAGAACATCATCACCATCAATAATTTTCAAGTTTAATAATTACTAGTTTTTGCTGACAAGTAAAATATCTCTGTAAAGGAGTTATAATTAGATGGATTTCTTTGATCGCTTTGCTATACCAAATCCAAGTCCTGTAATTTACGCATCGATGGTTGCCATTGGACTAACGGTTATCGCCATTATTGCCGGTTTAACCTATTTTAAAAAATGGGGTTATCTATGGCGGGAATGGTTAACGACGGTTGACCATAAACGGATCGGGATTATGTATTTAATATCTGCTCTTTTAATGTTATTCCGCGGTGGGGTAGACGCGATTATGATGCGGGCGCAGCTAGCTGTACCTGATAACAAGCTGCTTGATGCCCAGCATTATAATGAAATTTTCACAACGCACGGAATTGTTATGATCATCTTTATGGCGATGCCATTCATTATGGCCTTGATGAACTTTGTTGTGCCATTACAAATAGGGGCTCGTGATGTAGCGTTCCCACGCTTAAATGCCCTTAGTTTCTGGTTATTCTTCATGGGCGCAATGCTTTTTAATATTTCTTTCGTTATCGGCGGGTCACCTGATGCAGGTTGGACATCGTATTTCCCTCTTGCAGGAACCGAATTTAGTGAATCGGTAGGATCGAATTATTATATGATTGCAATTCAAATTGCTGGGCTTGGGACATTAATGACGGGAATAAATTTTATCACGACCATTCTCAAAATGAGAGCACCTGGGATGAAATTGATGAAAATGCCAATGTTCACCTGGGCTTCCTTAGTAACAAATGCGATCATCGTTTTCGCATTCCCGGTATTAACAGTATTACTGGCAATGGGAACAATGGATCGTTTGTTTGGAACTCACTTCTTTACAACAACTAATGGCGGTATGGATATGCTTTGGGCAAACTTCTTCTGGGTTTGGGGACATCCTGAGGTATATATCTTAATTTTACCGGCATTCGGGATTTATAGTGAAGTCATCTCGACGTTTGCTCGTAGAAATCTCTATGGGTATAAATCAATGGTTGGCTCTATGGTGATTATTTCACTTCTCTCATTCTTAGTCTGGACACACCATTTCTTTACAATGGGTCAAGGTGCACTGACGAACAGTATTTTCTCGATTACTACTATGGCAATTGCTGTGCCGACAGGGGTGAAACTGTTTAACTGGTTGTTCACGCTTTGGAAAGGAAAAATAGAGATTACGACTCCAATGCTGTACTCTTTATTATTTATTCCGACCTTCACCATTGGCGGTGTAACAGGGGTTATGCTTGGTATGTCTGCTGCGGACTATCAGTACCATAACACGATGTTCTTAGTCGCTCACTTCCATATGGTTATTATACCTGGTGTCGTATTTGCCATGCTTGCTGGCCTTACGTTCTATTGGCCAAAAATGTTTGGGTTCATGCTGAATGAAAAAATCGGGAAATTATCGGCATGGATCATTGCCACAAGCACTCTTCTAGCATTCGTCCCAATGTTTTTCTCAGGCTTAGATGGGCAGGCACGTCGAATGTACACTTACTCTGAATCAACTGGATTTGGACCGTGGAATATGGTTTCGTTTATCGGAGCAGCTGGACTCGCTATAGGTTTTGCGTTAATCGTATACAACATCTACTACAGCACACGCTACGCTTCAAGGAATATTGGTTCAGATCCATGGGATGCACGTTCTTTAGAATGGGCAACACATACTCCGGTACCAGAATATAATTTCGCCATTTTGCCACAAGTGAAATCATCTGAAGCATTCTGGGATGCGAAGAAACATGGTCATGAGTTATTCCCAGGTGAATATGAAAAAATTCATATGCCAAATAACAGTGGTGTACCGTTCATTTTGAGTTGTATCTTCTTCGTCTGGGGATTTTCCTTTGTATTCAGCCTATGGATTCCGCTTATTCTAACAACCATCGGAATATTCATTTGTATGGCTTACCGTTCATTTGAGAAAGATCATGGCCATTACATTTCCGTAGCAGAAATCGAAGAGACAGAAAATAATTTGCGAGGTGCTTAAGAAATGAAAATTGATAACTCGCTGCCGCTTGAATATAGTACGGAAGAAAATAGTAATAAAATCTTGGGCTTTTGGATTTTCCTTGGTGCGGAAATTATGCTTTTTGCAACGCTTTTTTCAGCCTATTTTATATTAGTGGACCGTACGGGAAGTGGCCCGACTGGCGCAGAGATTTTCGAAATCACTCCGGTCTTAATTGAAACCATTCTGCTATTAACTAGTAGTTTTACCATAGGTCTTGGCATCCACGCGATGCGGTTAGGCAATAAGAAAGCGATGCTGGCGTTTTTTACCATTACACTCCTCTTAGGTCTAGGGTTCTTGGGTTTTGAAATATTTGAGTTTGTTCATTATATACACATTGGTGCTGGACTGCAAACCAGTGCATTTACAGCGATTCTTTTAACTACATTAGGAACGCATGGAGCGCACGTAACATTTGGCTTATTTTGGGGATTATTTATCATTTTGCAAGTAAAAAAGCGCGGGTTGACCCCTGAAACCGCCAATAAATCATTTATTTTCTCGCTTTACTGGCATTTCTTAGATGTAGTTTGGATCTTTATTTTCAGCTTCGTCTACCTGAAAGGAATGATGTAAACATGAAAGAGTTGTTCCCGATGAAGCAGGTGATGGGTTTTGTCTTTTCATTACTCCTTACTACCATCGCACTGGCTGTTTACTTTTTAGACATGTCTATTACAACTGGCATGACCATTCTCCTTGTCACTGCCTTCATTCAAGCAGCCGTACAGTTGGTAATTTTCATGCACGCAGGTGAAACGGAGGACAAGGGAGCCATCTACACGAACATCTATTACGGACTCATTATCGCTTTAGTTACCGTATTTGGAACATTATTATGCATGATTTGGGGTTACATTTAAATAGGGGAACGAAAAGGGAGCGTCAATTGTCATGACGCTCCTATTTTTTTTTAGTCGGTACTAAATGAATTCCTTTATCTGCTGTTTTCAGCATTTCTTCTGTTGCCACGAAAAATACTCCCATGAGAAAGATGAATACGGCACCCATAATGATCCCAATGGAAATGCCAGTTAAATTGCTGTAACCGTTTACAAAGGAACTATAGAAAAAAGTTAAAATTCCAATTGTTAGTAAAATGCTGCCGGAAATCTTTACAGTATTCAAGATTTTTACATTTGAATCCATATTTCTCAACCCCTTTTTATATATTATTCCTCTTGTTCACAAAATTGTCAAAATTAATTTTTAAAAATGGTTGAAAAATTTTTAGAGGGTGCATTCATCTCTCCTTTTGTTAAATTCGTATGAGAATATTTACCTTTCGAAAGGTATACTTAAATAGTGGGAAAGAATATAAGAAGTATTTAACAATAAGAGGATGTTTTTGGATGTTAATCAGCTATTTTCAAAAAGAAAATTTGAGCAAACTAATTCAGATTAGAGATTTAGCTCCAGTACTATTACAAGTATTTTCGGATTTAACAAAGCAGTTTTTATAGATGGTGCACAATCGAAAATAGAAAATGAAATAAGATTATTTTTCAAAAGAAGGTTTATTTCCTTGCTTTCTATATAAAATGATTTTAATCTAAGACAGAGCTTAATACTATACAATGAATTAGGGGAGAAAGAACATGAAACAAGTAGCAACAGAGCAAGAATACCGTGAGCAAATCACAAAAGATGAACTAACCGTGGGTATTTTTACAACTACATGGTGTCCGGACTGCAAACGATTAGCGATGTTCATAGATGAAATTATCGAAGAGAATCAAGACAAACAATGGATGAAAATTGACCGTGATGAATTTCCGGAAATTTCTGAGGAACAAAATGTAATGGGAATACCTTCTTTATTAGTATTTAAAAATGGTGAAAAATTGGCTCATTTACATAGTGCCAACGCCAAAACACCAGACCAAGTTAGAGAATTCTTAAATAATCTTTAATTGTACCCTCATGGGGTGTTCTTGAGAACAAAAAAGTGCCAGGTAACCTCCAAAAAATTGAAAGGTGCCTAGCACTTTTTTACTGAAACAGAAGATAAAAGGGACATTCTTACTTGTGCTTGGCTATAGAACCTCAACAGAATGTGAATTCTTTTACTCAACGACTACTTCCCTGTGTTATCTTAGTAACAAGAATAAATTTCCTGTGAAAGGTGATGAAATCCAGTATAACCAGATTGAACGAGGAGTGAGAGTATGATCCGCTTTGAAAAGGTAACAAAGCGATACCAAGATAGCACCACTGCTATCAAGTCCATTAATTTGGAAATTAAGGAGGGGGAGTTTTTTGTCATCATTGGGCCTAGCGGCTGTGGGAAAACCACGATTCTCAAAATGATGAACCGACTAATTGAATTAACTGACGGCACCATTTTTGTCTATGATAAAAAAATTAGTGACTATAACATCCACGAGCTCCGCTGGAACATGGGATATGTTCTCCAGCAAATTGCGCTATTTCCTCATATGACGATAGAAGAAAATATTGCAATTGTCCCTGAATTGAAAAAATGGAACAATGTGAAGATTAGGCAGAGAATTGATGAATTGATGGAAATGGTTGGTTTACCGCCGGAAAAATATCGGGGCCGAAAACCAAAAGAGCTATCTGGCGGCCAACAACAAAGAGTTGGTGTGATACGTGCACTAGCCTCGGATCCCGGAATTTTGTTAATGGACGAACCATTCAGTGCGCTTGACCCAATTAGCAGAGAAAAATTACAGGATGACATCCTTGAAATACAGCGAAAAATTAATAAAACGATTATTTTCGTTACCCATGATATGCAGGAGGCAATCAAGCTTGGAGACCGAATTTGCCTCATGAAGGATGGAGAAATTGTTCAAGTAGGGACACCTAAAGAAATTATCGAGAGTCCGGTCAATGATTTTGTCCGAGATTTTGTGGGGACGCAATCAGTTGCAGTAAAGGAGAATGTGCAGTTAGAAAACATCATTGATCAACTCATGACCACCCAAAGCCCGTCACCTCTTGCCGTAACAATTCCGCCAACGGCTTCGTTAAGAGAGGCCCTTATATTATTAACTGAGCATGAACAATTGTCAGTGGAAAAAGAAGGTCAAATATTCGGTACAATAACAAGACAAACAGCATTAAAGTATATGGCGGATGGTTTGCAGGAAGGAGATCAAGGCAATGGATAATTTTGCAGATGTTTTCAAAGAAAGACAATCGCAATTGTGGAGTGCCTTGCTTGAGCATATAGAACTATCCCTTATTGCCTTGTTTTTTGCAATCCTTATTGCGATTCCCCTCGGAATCTATTTGACAAAAAAGCAAAAGATTGCGGAAGCGATTATCGGCATTACCGCCATCCTTCAAACGATTCCATCATTAGCCCTTTTAGGCCTATTAATTCCTTTGTTTGGAATCGGAAAAGTACCCGCGGTCATTGCC
>Ga0213824_1000244_pt1 | contig 46980 bp, 39 predicted proteins | sample MC6MC0906MG_FD_179892 | JGI IMG/M metagenome (GOLD analysis project Ga0213824, IMG submission 179892) | Enriched soil aggregate microbial communities from Iowa State University, Ames, United States - MC6-MC0906-MG | ecosystem: Environmental > Terrestrial > Soil > Unclassified | place: USA: Iowa...
GTGGTTGCCTTGCTGCGGTGCTACGCGATTGCCAGTACTGCGGTGATGCGCTTCCGTCCCTCGGGACAACTTCTTCGTTGCAGTCGCAATCCCGTCGAACCGCCTTGTGGGCCGTATAGACACGAGGTGCCTCCAGGGGTGGTCGGAGTGCGCCTCGAAGGCCCTTGCCAGGGCCCCTGATTAGCGGGAGCGAGGCCATCATGCCTTTGCCAAAAACACCCTGTCAAATGTTTTGTAGTGCTTTTTTCTGCTTACTACATCTTTGGTCTAGTGCGACTTGGCGGTCAGTTTCAAGGCCCTGGGTCGAGGCCTTGAATTGCCTGGGATCAGTCGACAAGGTCGACTTTGACACGCAATGTCATGTTTTCACCCCGTTGAGTGCTGTATGTACGGCTTGACGCGCTGCGGTCTGCCTGGCTCTGCTGATTGAACCCTGCCAGAGTGATCCACTCGCCGAGCCTGCCGGTGACCGTCGTGTCGGTACTTTGCACTTTCACTACATCTGCACGTTCCTGGCTGACTCGGTCATTATTGGTGCTTATTTGCAGACGAACCGTCTCGCCAGTGAGGCTTGGGGTGACATAAAATCCTTGGGTCACATTGCGGTATTCGGTGTTGCTTTGCATGCGCCCATAACCGTCGGTACTGGTGCTGGTGACCGGAATGCTCTGGCCCACCTGGATCAGCGCCGGCTGGCCTTCGCTGGCCTGCACCTGCTGCAGCCCGCCGTCACGGTTGCTGGTGCCGTAGTGGATGATGCGGCCGTTGCCGCGGTTGTCTTGGTAGTTGCTGTCGTTGTTGTCGACACTGATCAACAGGCGCTTGGGGGCAGTGTCCAGCTGCTGTAGCAGGGCGCGCAGGTCGTCGATGCGCTCGGGGCTGGCGTTGACGATCAGCTTGTTCTCGAAAGCGCTGACGCTGCCGTCCTTGCCGATGAAGGACTGCGCGGCGGGCAGCAGTTCGGCGCTGCTGCGGTACTGCAGCGGCAGCACTTCGGTGGCAGCGTGGGCGGTGAGGCTCGCAGCCAGCAGCAGCGAAGCGAAAAGGGGGCGTAGCGGCATGTCCATGATCTCCGCAGGTGGAGTCAACATGATGGCAAATTTACCGCGATCATGCCGGGTGTACATCACAGGCTTTCTTCTATCCGGTTCGGCAGTGCTTGCGGTGGCCGCTGTCAGACAAATTCCGTAACATCGCGCCCTTCGATTTTTGTACAGTCCGTCAGGACCGCACCACAGGACTCACATGAAACCCGCTCGCCTTCGCGCCGACCTGCTTGCCGGCCTGACCACCTCTTTTGCCCTGGTGCCCGAGTGCATCGCCTTCGCCCTGGTGGCCCACCTCAACCCGCTGATGGGCCTGTACGGCGCCTTCATCATCTGTACCCTGACCGCGCTGTTCGGCGGCCGGCCGGGCATGATCTCCGGTGCCGCCGGCTCCATGGCGGTGGTGATCGTCGCCCTGGTGGTGCAGCACGGTGCGCAATACTTGCTGGCCACGGTGCTGCTGGGCGGTATGGTGATGATCCTGTTCGGCCTGTTGCGCCTGGGCAAACTGGTGCGGCTGGTGCCTTACCCGGTGATGCTCGGCTTCGTCAATGGCCTGGCGATCGTTATTGCGCTGGCCCAGCTGGAGCACTTTAAACAGGGCGAGCACTGGCTCAGCGGTTCGCCGCTGTACCTGATGATCGGCCTGGTGGCGCTGACCATGTTGGTGGTCTACGTGCTGCCGAAGCTGACCCGTGCCGTGCCGCCAGCGCTGGTGGCGATTCTGGGTGTCGGCCTACTGGTGTACCTGCTCGACCTGCCGACCCGTACCCTTGGCGACATGGCGCACATCGCCGGTGGCTTGCCGGTGCTCGCCCTGCCGGATGTGCCGTGGAACCTGGAAACCCTGAAGATCATTGCCCCGTACGCGCTGCTGATGGCCATGGTCGGGCTGCTGGAAACCCTGCTGACCCTCAACCTCACCGACGAAATCACCGAGAGCCGTGGCTACCCGGACCGCGAGTGCGTGGCCCTGGGCGCGGCCAACATGGTCTCGGGCCTGTGCGGTGGCATGGGCGGTTGCGCGATGATCGGCCAGACCGTGATCAACCTCAGCTCCAACGGGCGCGGTCGCCTCTCCGGTGTGGTGGCGGGGGTGATGATCCTGTTGTTCGTGCTGTTCCTGTCGCCGTTGATCGAGCGCATTCCGCTGGCGGCGCTGGTCGGGGTGATGTTCGTGGTCGCCCAGCAGACGTTTGCCTGGGCCTCCCTGCGGGTGCTGCACAAGGTGCCGGTGAGCGATGTGCTGGCGATCATCGCGGTAACGGTGGTCACGGTATTTACCGACCTGGCAACCGCGGTGCTGTTCGGTATCGTCATCGCGGCAGTGAATTTTGCCTGGCAGCATGCGCGTGAGCTGTATGCCGACAGCCACCAGGACGGTGAGGGGATCAAGCATTACCAGGTGCACGGCACGCTGTTCTTCGCCTCGGTCACGCCGTTTCTCAACCAGTTCGACGCGGCAGGTGACCCGGACAAGGTGACGCTGGACTGCAGGCATCTTAGCTTTGTCGATTATTCGGCAATTGCGGCCCTGAAGACCTTGCGCGAGCGCTATGCCAAGGCCGGCAAGCAGTTGCGGGTCGTGCACCTTTCCGAGCGCTGCAAGAAGCTGCTGAAGCGGGCTGGCGAGCAACACTGAATTTTTTGTGGTCTGAAATGGCCCTATCGCCGGCAAGCCGGCTCCCACAGGTACAGCGCATGTTTCGAGGCATGCGCGTTACCTGTGGGAGCCGGCTTGCCGGCGATCGAGGGCGCAGCCCTCGGTTAATCACTCCCCGCGGTTTTTCTTCACGATCCCATCGGCAATGCTCGCCGGCGCCTCGGCGTAACGGGTAAATTCCATGGTGTAGCTGGCGCGGCCCTGGGTCATGGAGCGCATCGAGGTGGCATAGCCGAACATCTCCCCCAGCGGCACTTCGGCGCGGATCACCTTGCCGGCGGGCGTCTCGTCGCCATCCTGGATCATCCCGCGGCGCCGGCTCAGGTCGCCCATGATGTCGCCCTGGTACTCCTCAGGCGTGACCACCTCGACCTTCATCACCGGCTCCAGCAGCACCGCGCCACCTTTTTGCGACAACTGTTTGGTCGCCATCGAGGCGGCGATCTTGTAGGCCATCTCGTTGGAGTCGACGTCGTGGTAGGAACCGTCGAACACCGCCGCCTTCAGGTTGATCAGCGGGTAGCCGGCGAGTACGCCGTTCTTCATCTGCTCCTCGATGCCTTTCTGGATCGCCGGGATGTACTCGCGCGGCACCACACCGCCGACGATTTCGTTGATGAACTCCAGGCCTTCCTTGCCTTCATCGCCTGGCGCGAAGCGGATCCAGCAGTGGCCGTACTGGCCGCGACCGCCAGACTGGCGCACGAAGCGGCCTTCGATCTCGCAGGTGTTGCGGATTTTCTCGCGGTAGGCCACTTGCGGCTTGCCGATATTGGCCTCGACGTTGAACTCGCGGCGCATGCGGTCCACGATAATGTCCAGGTGCAACTCGCCCATGCCGGAGATGATGGTCTGGCCGGTCTCCTCATCGGTACGCACGCGGAACGACGGGTCTTCCTGGGCCAGCTTGCCCAGGGCGATGCCCATTTTTTCCTGGTCGGCCTTGGTTTTCGGCTCCACCGCCACAGAGATCACCGGGTCGGGGAAGTCCATGCGTTCGAGGATGATCGGTTTGTCCATGTCGCACAGGGTGTCGCCGGTGGTCACGTCCTTCATGCCGATCAGTGCGGCGATATCGCCGGCGCACACGTCTTTGATTTCGGCGCGCTGGTTGGCGTGCATCTGCACCATGCGGCCGATGCGCTCCTTCTTGCCTTTGACCGAGTTCAGCACGGCATTGCCGGAGCTGAGCACGCCGGAGTACACCCGGGCAAATGTCAGGGTGCCGACGAACGGGTCGGTGGCGATCTTGAAGGCCAGGGCCGAGAACGGTTCTTTATCGTCGGCGTGGCGTTCCAGGTGCTTTTCTTCGTCGTCCGGGTCGGTGCCTTTGATCGCCGGGATTTCCGAAGGGGCGGGCAGGTAATCGATGACCGCGTCGAGCATCAGCGGTACGCCCTTGTTCTTGAACGATGAACCCAGGATGGTCGGCACGATCTCGTTGGCAATGGTGCGCTGGCGCAGGGCGGCCTTGATCTCGTCGATGCTCAACTCCTCGCCGTCGAGAAACTTCATGGTCAGTTCGTCATTGGCCTCGGCCGCCGCTTCGATCATGTGCGCGCGCCATTCGTCGGCCAGCGCCTGGAGCTCGGCGGGGATCGCTTCTTCGCGGTAGCTGGTGCCATTGTCAGCGTCGTTCCAGTAGATGGCCTTCATCTTCACCAAGTCGATCTGGCCGATAAAGTTCTCTTCGCTGCCGATGGCCAACTGGATGGGCACCGGGTGGTGCCCCAGGCGCTTGTCGATCTGCTTGACCACGCGCAAAAAGTCGGCGCCCTGGCGGTCCATCTTGTTGATGTAGGCCAGGCGCGGCACGTGGTACTTGTTGGCCTGGCGCCACACGGTTTCGGACTGCGGCTCGACGCCGTCGGCGCCGCTGAACACCACCACTGCGCCATCGAGCACGCGCAACGAGCGCTCCACCTCGATGGTGAAGTCGACGTGGCCGGGGGTGTCGATGATGTTGAAGCGGTATTTGTCGGGGAACTGCTTGGTCGAGCCTTGCCAGAAGGCCGTGGTCGCTGCCGAGGTGATGGTGATGCCGCGTTCCTGTTCCTGGGCCATCCAGTCCATGGTCGCGGCACCGTCGTGCACTTCGCCCATTTTGTGGTTGACCCCGGTGTAGAACAGGATGCGTTCGGTGGTCGTGGTTTTGCCGGCGTCCACGTGGGCGACGATACCGATATTGCGGTACAGCTCGATGGGCGTTGTACGGGCCATGACGGACTACCTGCGGCTGAGCGGATTCCCCCACGTTAGCAGAGCGGGAGAATCCTGCTTTACCGCCGGGCCGTCAGTCGGCCTGGGCTTGCAGCAACCACTGGCCATCCACTTCGCGCGCCAGGCCGCAGGCGGGCAGCAGGGCCAGCAGGCGTTCGTGCAGGGCGGTGTCGGTGAACGTCTTGAGGGTGGCCAGGTCCAGCGCACCGATCAGGTTCAGGTCGGCCTTGGTGTAAGACAGCCAGGCTTTCTTCAGCACTTGCGCCACATCGCTGCCAGCGGTGGTGGCGAAGCGGCGATGCCACTGGCGGCCTTCGAAGGTGAAGGTGTGCGCTTGGCTGTAGGTGCTCTCGTCGCCCCCTTCGGCGCAACGGTGGCAACTGCACGGGCCTTCGCCGAAGGCATTGTGCAGGTAGCTGTTGAAGTCCACGACGGGCTTGAGGGTCAGGCGTTTGTCGACCTCGAACAGGTCGGCGATCAGGGGTTCTTCGGCGCTCACTCGGTGTCCTCGTGTGGTGTGGCGTGCATCGGCGGGCACCCTAACAGATCGAGGCGGGGGAGGCCATGTGTTGTGGCTTGCCGGTCATAAGGCCAATGGAGACAAGCGCTGGCGGCTGCCGTACTCTACGCGCCTGCAAAACCCACCCTTCAAAACCGAGGTAACCCCGCTTGAGCACCCAGTACCCGTACACCGCCACCGTGACCGTCAGCGCCGAAGACCGTGGGGGCGATATCGAGGCCTCGGAAAACCCCAACATGCGCGTCGGCCTCGAAGCGGTGACCGAAACCCTGAAGAAGGTGCATTTCGTCGGTACGCTCGCGGCCCCCGAGAAGTCAGCCACGCACATCTGCGTCACCCTGGAGAACGGCCTGACCTACTACGGCCCGATCGTCAACGGCCACGCCGAACTCGAAGGCGGCTGGATTGCCTTCGAGTCCGACATGCTCACCCCTGAAGAACTGGGCCTGTAAGCCTCAGCTCAACTCGGCCAGGCATTGCTCGAAGATATCCAGCCCTTCTTCGAGCACTTCGGCTTCGATGGTCAGCGGCGCCAGCAGGCGAATGATGTGCCGCGCCTTGCCGCTGGGCATCAGCAGCAGGCCTTTGGCCCGTGCGGCGTCCATCACCTTGGCCAGTTGCGCCGGTGCCGGGCTGCCGTCGGCATTGATGAACTCGATTCCGCGCATCGCCCCGACGCCGGTCAGGCGGCCGATAAACGGGTACTGGCCTTGCCAGCGTTCAACACGGCTGACGATCGCCTGCTCCTGGCGTTCGCCCCAGGTGGCGACGTTCTCATCGGTCATCTGCGCCAGGCTTGCCACGGCCGCCGCACAGGCAATCGGGTTGCCCGAATAAGTGCCGCCCAGGCCGCCTTTGGGCAGTGCTGCCAGCAATGCCTTGCGCCCCACGAGCGCCCCTAGCGGCATGCCGCCAGCAATGCTTTTCGCCAATAGCAGCAGGTCTGGCTCGATGCCCAGGCGTGGGAAGGCAAAACGCTGCCCGGTACGGCCGAAGCCGGACTGGATCTCGTCGATGATGATCAATATCCCGTGCTCGTCGCAGAAGCGGCGCAGGGCCTGGGCAAATGTCGGGTCAAGTGCCAGAAAGCCACCTTCGCCCTGGACCGGCTCCAGGATGAATGCCGCCACGTCCTCCACGGCCAACTCGACGCTGAACAGGCGGTCCAGGGCTTTGAGTGCCTGCTCGCAGGTAACCCCAGTGTCGGTGCTGGGGTAGGGCAGGTGGTACACCGGCCCTGGCAGTTCACCTACCCGCTGCTTGTACGGGGCGACTTTGCCGTTGAGGTTCAAGGTTGCCAGGGTGCGGCCATGGAAGCCGCCATCGAAGGCGATGATGGCCCGCTTGCCCGTGGCGCCGCGGGCAACTTTCAGGGCGTTCTCCGCTGCTTCCGCGCCACTGTTGGTGAGCATGCCGGCCAGCGGGTAGCTGACCGGGACGAATGCACTTAAACGTTCCATCAGTTCCAGGTAGGGCCCGTGAGGCGCTGCGTTGAAGGCGTAGTGGGTGAGGCGGGTTGCTTGAGTCTGGATGGCCTCGACCACGGCAGGGTTGCAGTGCCCCAGGTTGAGCACACCGATACCACCGACGAAGTCGATGTAACGTTTGCCAGTGGTATCCCAGACTTCGGCATTACGGCCATGGGAAAGTGTGATCGGATGAACGATGGCAATGGATTGGCTGATACTTTCCAGATTCATGGGCACGCGGACCTTGTTCGAGTTTCATACTATCGAAGCGCGCCGCCGTGTTATTCCGCAAACGAATTATTCGATTGCGATCATTCCGTGTATTCATGAAGTCACCGTGCTGCCCCTTCACGTGTTCACCCGCGAAGGGGCCAGCACAGCCAGGCATCAATCCCCCTCTGCCACCCGCTCGCGGATCCACTGCACGAAGGCCCTGATCTTTGGTACCTCCGCCGCATGCTCGGCATGGGCGATGAAGTGCCGGCCATTGCTCGCCACCGGGTGGTCCCAGGCTACCACCAGCTTGCCCTCGCTCAATTCTTCGGCCACCAGGTAGCGCGGGATCAGGGCAATGCCACAACCGGCGATGGCTGCACGAATGCACAGGTAGAACGTGTCGAACCGCGGGCCGTGGTAGCTGTTCTGGCTGTGCAGCCCCAAGCCGAGGAACCATTCATGCCAGGCCTCGGGCCGCGAGGCGCACTGCAGCAGGCGGTGCTCGGTGAGCGCCTCGGCACTGTCGAAACGGTGCCGCTGCAGCAGTTGAGGGGCGCACACCGGTACCACCGCTTCGCTGAACAGCTCGATACACGTTGCCCCCGGCCAAGTGCCCTGGCCGAAAAAGAAGGCGATGTCGGCCTTGGCCTGTACCAGGTCGAAGGGTTCCAGTTCGTTGCGGATGTCCAGGTGGATGCGCGGGTAGCGGTCGCCGAAGCCCTTGAGCCTGGGCACCAGCCAGCGTGCGCCGAAGGTCGGCTGGGTGGCGATGCGCAGCACTTCGGTCTCGTCACCGTAGCTGAGGATGTAGCGGCTGGAGATGTCGATCTGGGTGAGGATCTTGTTCACTTCGGTCAGGTACAGCGCGCCGGCCGGGGTCAGGTGCAGGCGCCGGCGAATCCGCTGGAACAGCGAGTGCGACAGCATCTCCTCGAGCTGCGCGACCTGCTTGCTGACGGCGCTCTGGGTCAGGTGCAGCTCCTGCGCCGCGCGGGTGAAGCTCAGGTGCCGGGCGGCGGCTTCGAAGCACTGCAGGGCGGTGGTGGAGGGCATCAGGCGTTTGGACATGGCAGGCGCGTACCGAGCAAAAAAAGGAAGAAGTTCATTCCGTATCGGAATCATGTGCTTCGAAAAGGTCGTTTGTTGACCTCGCCCTATAGATTAATACTGACCGGGATCAACAATTACAACCGGCACTGCGAAGAGGAGGCAAGTGCACAGCCGGCAACTTCAAAACAAGAAAAAAGAGCAAGACACCTACAAGAATTCTGCTCCAACTTTTCAGCCGTCCGCGCGGCGGCCGACCCATTCGAGGGTTCTCCATGGCTTCGCTAGAAAACAAGAAACAGCGTTCCCTGCAGCACGGCCTGACGTCCCGTCAGGTATCCATGATCTCCATCGCCGGCATCATCGGCGCGGGCCTGTTCATCGGTTCCTCCAACGCCATCGCCACGGCCGGCCCGGCCATTCTCATCTCCTACGCCATGACCGGCCTGCTGGTGCTGCTGGTGATGCGCATGCTTGGCGAAATGGCCATCGCCAACCCCAACAGCGGCTCGTTCTCCACCTATGCCTCCGAGGCCATCGGCCCTTGGGCGGGCTTCACCATCGGCTGGCTGTACTGGTGGTTCTGGGTGCTGATCATTCCGGTCGAAGCCATCGCCGGTGCCGACATCCTGCACGCCTACTTCCCGGGTGTGCCGTCCTGGCTGTTCGCCTTCCTGATCATGCTCGTGCTGTCGGGCACCAACCTGGTCAGTGTGAAGAACTTCGGAGCATTCGAGTACTGGTTCGCGCTGGTCAAGGTGATCGCGATCGTCGCCTTCATCGCAGTCTGCAGCCTGGCCGTGTTCGGCTTCTGGCCACTGGCCGAAGTCTCGGGTGTGAGCCGGCTGTGGGATAACGGCGGGTTCATGCCCAATGGTTTCGGTACCGTGCTGGGCGGCGTGCTCATCACCATCTTCTCCTTCTTCGGCGCCGAGATCGTCACGATTGCCGCTGATGAGACCGCCAACCCGAAAGACAAGATCCGCCGCGCGACCAACCTGGTGGTGTACCGCATTGCGATCTTCTACCTGGCATCGATCTTCCTGGTGGTGTCGCTGGTGGCCTGGAACGATCCAGGCTTGAAAGCGGTGGGTTCGTTCCAACGCGTACTGGAAGTGCTGAACGTGCCCGGGGCCAAGCTGCTGGTTGACCTGGTGGTGTTGGTGGCCGTGACCAGTTGCATGAACTCCGGCCTCTATACCGCTTCGCGGATGCTGTACTCCCTGGGTGCCCGTGGCCAGGCGCTGAGCATGACCAGGCGTATCTCGGGTGCTGGCGTGCCGACCGTGGCGGTGATCCTCTCGACCCTGGCAGGCTTTGCTGGCTGTTTGGTCAACTATGTGTTCCCCGGCAAGGTGTTCGGCTTCCTGCTCTCGACCACCGGCGCCATCGCTTTGCTGGTGTACCTGGTGATCGCCGTTTCGCAGCTGCGCATGCGGGCCCGTGCTGACCATGAAGGGCGGCCGCTGGAGCTGAAGATGTGGCTGTTCCCGTGGCTGACCTGGCTGGTGATCGGTACCATCGTATTGGTGCTGGGTTACATGCTGTTCAGCGATGCCTACCGCTATGAAACGCTGATGACCGCCGGGGTGACCGTGTTCATCGTGCTGGTTTCGCTGACCCAGAAGCGCGGCAGGGCGGTGGCGCAGACGGCCTGACGTTTCTGCTTTAATGGGGGCGTTTCGCGCCCCCATTCCAACAAGCACAGGCTCCGTATGAACGATCAGATGCTTTCCCTTCAGGCCCTCGCCGCACCCGACGGCACTTGCTACGGCTGCGGTAGCGCCCACCCCTCCGGCCTGCACCTGCAAAGCCACTGGGATGCCGACGGCATCCACCTGTTATGCCGGCATGCACCGGATGAAACCTTCATCGGCTGGCCCGGCCTGGTCTACGGCGGCTTGCTGGCCATGCTGGTCGATTGCCACTCCAACTGGACCGCCATGGCCTACCACTACCGCGCCGAAGGCCGCGAGGCGGGTAGCCTGCCGCGTATCGACTGTGTCACCGGCAGCCTCGGGCTCAACTTCCTGAAGCCGACCCCGATGGGCGTGGAGTTGCTGCTCAAGGCCCGCGTAGAGGGTGACGTCGGACGCAAGACGCGGGTCATCTGTGAAGTCTGGGCGGGTGATGTCCTGACTGTCAGCGCCGACTCGGTTTTCGTGCGGGTGGACACCGAAAAACTCAAGCTCAAGGCGCACGGCCAGGTCTGACAACAGGCCGTTCACCTAGCATTTCTGCCAGTAGACGCCTGAACGGCGCTCGCCCTAACGTGGGTGTGCGCCGTTCAGGCGTTTGGCCGTCAGGAATAGAGCCTATGCCGAAGCAGTTGTTGAAAAGCTGATGGGGTGGTTAGGAAAAGTCCTATTCGACTGTCAGCTTCGTGGCAATAGTCTTGCGTCGTTTCCAAATCAGGCTGTCTGTTCATCAACTGCCTGTGGTCGCCGACGCCGGTAGCCACAGATTCGCGAGCGCATCAAAGGAGCCTATTCCATGCGTTTCAACTGCAAAACCTTGCCGCTTGTCGGCCTGCTCATGATCATGAGCGGCTGCGCCAGCGTGACCGTTCCCAATGAGCAGATCGAACTGGCTCGCAGTGCGGTCAACCGCGCCGTCGCCGCCGAAGCCACCCAGTACGCCCCGGTGGAGATGCGCGCCGCCCAGGACAAGATGAGCGCCCTGGACCGCGCCCTGGGTGAGAAGAAGTTCGAACAGGCCCGCACCCTGGCCGAAGGCGCGAGGGCAGATGCCCGCGTGGCCGAGCGCAAGGCCCAGGCGCTCAAGGCCAAGGAGCAGTTGGAGGCCGCCCGCAAGGGGATTGAAGTGCTCAAGCAGGAGATCCTTGATGCGCCTGACAGCCCGACTGCCAAATCCGTTCATTGAAGGAAGTGACCATGTCCAAAATCTACCTGCTGCCCGCTGTGTCGCTCCTTGGTCTGATGCTGGCCGGCTGCGGCACCACCCCGGAAAACCCCACATTGCTTGAAGCGCGTGAAGCCTATTCGGTGTTGCAAGGCAAACCCGAGGCAAGCCGTCTCGCCGCTCTGGAAACCCAGGATGCCTATACCGCACTGGGCAAGGCCGAGTCGGCCTCGCTCAAGGACCGCAAATCCGCCGAGGTCGAGCGCCTGGCCACGCTAGCCGGTCGGCAGATCGAGTTTGCTGAGCAGACCATCGACTTGCGCAAGACCGATGCCGCGCTCAAACGTGTCGAGCTTGAGCGAACTGAGGCCCGTCTGGATGCACGCACCGCACAACTCAACGCGCTCAAGGCCAAGCCGAGTGCACGCGGCGAGGTGGTGACATTCGGTGATGTGCTGTTCCAGACCGGCAAGGCCGAGCTGAACGGCCGCAGCCACCACAACATCCAGGAACTGGCGGCGTATCTGCAGGCAAACCCTGAGCGCAAGGTGCTGGTAGAGGGTTTCACCGACTCCACCGGCAGCGATGCCCTCAACCAGCGACTGTCCGAGCACCGGGCTGACTCGGTGGCCAACGCGCTGCGCCGTCAGGGTGTAGGTGCGGAGCGCATCAAACGCGCCGGTTACGGCAAAGAATACCCGGTGGCCAGCAACGCCACGGCGCAGTCACGCCAGCTCAACCGACGTGTCGAGGTGGTGATCTCCAGGGGCGCCGAGGCCGTCGCGCCACGCTTCTGATAAAGCGCCGGCGCAGCCCTCTGGCTGCGCCATCCGGCACGCTGCGATGGTCAAACCGCAGCGCTGTCCCTAAAGTGATCGTTTCCACGACTGCAGGGACCGAGCATGACCGATCTGAGCGCATTCCCCATCACCCGCAAGTGGCCGGCGCAACACCCCGAGCGCCTGCAGCTGTATTCGCTGCCCACGCCCAATGGCGTCAAGGTGTCGATCATGCTGGAGGAAATCGGCCTGGCCTACGAGCCGCACAAGGTCAGCTTTGACAGCGACGACCAGTTGAGCCCCGAATTCATTTCGCTGAGCGCCAACAACAAGATCCCGGCGATTCTCGACCCCGATGGCCCGGGCGGCACACCGCTGCCGCTGTTCGAGTCGGGTGCGATCTTGCAGTACCTGGCGGAAAAGAGCGGGCAACTGCTCAGCCAGGAGCCGGCGACTCGCTACCAGACGCTGCAGTGGCTGATGTTCCAGATGGGCGGCATCGGGCCGATGTTTGGCCAGGTCGGTTTCTTCCATTTCTTTGCTGGCAAGGAATACGAAGACAAGCGCCCGCGCGATCGCTACGTCAACGAATCGAAGCGCCTGCTGGGCGTGCTGGACCGGCACCTGCAGGGGCGGCAGTGGATGGTCGATGAGTACAGCATTGCCGACATCGCCATCTTCCCCTGGGTGCGCAACCTGGTGGAGCGCTACAACGCCCGCGAGCTGGTCGGGTTCGATGAATTCAAAGAGGTGCAGCGGGTGCTGGCCAGCTTCCTCGAGCGGCCTGCCGTTCAGCGTGGCCTGAAAATCCCAGGTTGACCGGGCATCACTGAGCCTGTGGGAGCGCGCTTGCGCGCGAATGCTGTGGGGTTTCGCCATCGTGTTCGTGGGCGAGCCCGCTCCCACAGGTTCTACATTCCCACTCAGAAAACCTGGTTCAGCAGCCAGTAAAGGCTACCCGCCAACACCATCGCCGCCGGCAAGGTCAGCACCCAGGCCATCAGCAGGTTGATCAGCGTCCGCTTCTGTACCCCCGAGCCATTGGCAACCATGGTCCCGGCCACTCCCGAACTCAACACATGCGTCGTCGATACCGGTAGCCCGAACAGGTCTGCCGCACCAATGGTGCACATCGCAACCACTTCAGCCGACGCCCCCTGGGCATAGCTCAGGTGAGTCTTGCCGATCTTCTCGCCCACCGTCACCACGATGCGCCGCCAGCCGACCATGGTTCCCAGGCCCAAAGCTATGGCCACGGCCACCTTGACCCACAGCGGAATGTACCGCGTGGCGTCATCCAGCTGGGTCTTGAACCGCTGCACATGGCGGTGGGTCTCGGTGTCGAAGGCTGCCAGCTGGTGCTTCTCGATCAGGCGGATCGCTTCGCTGGTCAGGTACATGTCGTTGCGCACGTTGGCCATGGCTTCGGCCGGTACGCGCTTGAGCGAACCATAGCCCTTGACCTCTTCGCCGATCATGCCGGTGAGCGCGGCCAGGGCCGGTACCAGTTGTGGGTTGGCCTTGGGTTCGCTGATGAACACCGTGAGTACCTGGCGAGGGTCTGCCGGCAGCGGCTGCGGATCGCTGCGCACCAGCGCCTGGCGGGTCACCTCGGCGACGGCGGAAAACTGCAGCGCCTGCTCGCTGGGCATGGTCTTGTTCAACGCGTAGGCCATCGGCAGGGTGCCGACCAGGATCAGCATGATCAGGCCCATGCCTTTCTGCCCATCGTTGGAGCCGTGGGCGAAGGACACGCCGGTACAGGTCAGGATCAGCACGCCGCGGATCCACCACGGTGGCGGCGTCTGGCCTTGCGGCGCTTGGTACAGTGCTTTGCGCTTGACCAGCGCGCGCAGCGCGAGCAGCAACAAGGCCGCGCAGGCAAAGCCGATCAGCGGCGAAAACAGTAGCGCGTAGCCGACCTTGCTGGCTTGGCCCCAGTCCACCCCGCTGGTGCCGTCACGCCCGTGCATCAGTGCATTGGCCACGCCGACGCCAATGATCGAGCCGATCAGCGTGTGCGAGGATGACGCCGGCAAGCCCAGCCACCAGGTGCCGAGGTTCCAGATGATCGCAGCCAGCAGCAGGGCGAAAACCATGGCGAAGCCGGCCGTGGAGCCCACCTGCAAAATCAGCTCCACCGGCAGCAGGGCAATGATGCCGAACGCCACCGCACCGCTGGAAAGCAGCACGCCGAGGAAGTTGCACAGCCCGGACCAGACCACTGCCACCGGCGCCGGCAACGAATGGGTGTAGATCACCGTGGCCACGGCATTGGCGGTATCGTGGAAGCCATTGACGAATTCGAAGCCCAGGGCAATCAGCAACGCCAGGCCCAGCAGCAGGAACGGCGTGACCGTGGTGATCACCGTGCCGCTGGCGCTGACGTCCTGCTTGAGGCTCCAGGCGGTGTAGGCGATGCCTGCCGTGAGCAGACCGAAGAACAGCAAGAGCGTGGCACGCCCGGGTTTGTGGTTCAACTGCGGGCGGGCATCGCGTTCGGCCAGTTGCGGCTGGCTGGCCAGTGACGGGGTTGCCATGGGGGCTCCGGTTGGCGTCGGGCGAAGGTGCCGAAGGCAGTCAGCATAGAAACATTTCCTTGCCTGAACGTGACCCCGGTCAATGGATTACCTAGGCTCAAGACGAGTGGTAGAGGCAGGAGAACCCCATGATTCGGTGCAAGCGTGTCTACGACGCGGCCAGCGAAGACGATGGCCAGCGTGTGCTGGTCGACCGCCTGTGGCCGCGTAACACGCGCAAGGATGCGTTGCAGGGCCAATGGTTGCCTGAGGTGGCGCCGTCGAACACATTGCGCAAGGCGTTTCACCAGGCGGCGGTCGATTACGCCGGTTTCACCCAGCGTTACCAGCAGGAGCTGGCGGCGCACCCCGAACACTGGTACCCCCTGTTGGACCGGGCTGCCCAGGGCAATCTGACCCTGCTGTATGCCAGCAAGGATACCGAACACAACAATGCCCGCGTGTTGGCCGAATGGCTGGAGGATGAATTGGAGCGGCGCGGGCCGGGGAGTTCGCCGGTGTGTTATGCCACCTGAGCGGTGCACAATGGCAACATGAGACTGATACCCGCCACCGACCAACATTGCACCTTTGCCCGTGACCTCACCCGGCGGGCCATGCTGCCTTATTACCGTGAGTACGACCTGTTGTGGGTCGAAGAGGCATTTGACCAAGCCTGGGGCTGGCGTGAGCAGTGGCTGGTGGTCGAAGGCGAAACGTTGCTGGGTTTCTGCAGCCTCAGCCAGGACCGTCAGGCGCTGTTCATCCGCGAGCTGCATCTGTTGCCCGAGCACCGTGGGCAAGGGGTCGGCAGTCGGGTGCTGGAGGCGCTGGCGGGTTGGGCGGCGCAGCGGCGCTTGCCGTTGTTGCGGCTGATGGTGTTCAAGAGCAACCCGGCACGGCGGCTGTACCAGCGCCATGGGTTTGTCGAGATGGGTGAGGATGAGTGTTTTGTGCGCATGCAGCGGGTAACAGGCTGATCTGTACCGGCCCTTTCGCGGGTTTACCCGCGAAAGGGCCCGTTCGGTCACTCAACAAACGGGATCACTGCTGCTGCACCCGCACCGCGCGCCCTTGGCGCACGGTAGCCTCCAGCAATTGCCCCTGCAGTGGCAGCAGGTCGCCGATCAACAGGTTCTGCAGCAACGGCTTGCCCTCAAAGGTATTGCCCCCCAGCAGCACATCACGCACCCCCTCCACGCGCACCAGCGCCTTGCCCACCTGGCCCAGGCGGTTGCCGCTCAGCACCAGTGGCCCCGGCAGTGGCGCGGCGTTGCGCAGGCTCACGGCGTATTCCGCGGTATTGCCGATCCGGTTGTCGAGCAGCGCCACGGCGCTGACTTCACTGGCATCCACGGCGCTGCCCGCGCTGCTGGCCAGCAGGTTGTCGTCGATGACCAAAGGCGCCGCTGGGGTAGGCGTGAGGTTGCGCAGTTGAATGCCATTGCCACGGCTGTCGCCGATGCGGTTGCCCGCCAGCAGCACCGCCCCCTGTTGTTCGCTGACCTCGATGGCCGCCTTGGCGGCGCCGAGGATCAGGTTGCCTTCGACCTGCGCGCGGGTCTGGCCCCGCAGGCGCACGCCACTGTTGTTGTTGATGCCGCGCAGTTGATTTTCCTGCAGCCGGACCTGGCTGTCGCGCACATCGATAGCGTACTGCTGCGACTGTTCGAACTGGCTGGCGCTGATGGTCGCCTGGCTGTGCTGCAACTCCACTGCGCTGGACATGTCGCTGAACTGGCTGCCGCGGATGACCACGGTGGCCAGGCGCGTGCCCGGCGCCTGCTGGGGGCTCAGGGCGGTGGTCAGGCCGCGTGACAGGTTGGCGTTGTAGCCCAGCCGTTTGAGCGTCGAACCGATCACCTGGGTGTGGCTCCCTGCCCAGGCCACCACGAACGGGCGCCAGGCGCGCTCGGTGTTGCCAGGCTGGTCACCGGCCATGCTTTGCAAGCTCGACTGGTTCAGGCCCAGCCAGCCCTGGTTGATCAGGGCCGTGCCCGCGTAGCTCGACAGGTACAGGCTGGTGCCTTCCATGACCAAGCCGGCATCCACGCCGATCATCAGCGGGTAGCTGAGCAGGTAGCCCTCCTTGTAGCGCGCGAGGATGCGCGGGTCATTCAGCGCATCGTGCAGTTGCGCCAGGGTGATGCTGCCACCGCGCAGCATCACCACCTGCGGGTGATGCGCCTGGTAGCCGGCGATGGCGCGGAACAGGCCGTTGTTGACGAACGGCTCGAACGGCCAGCTACCGGCCTGGGCCGAGAACATCGGCTGCAGGCTAACGCTGGCGCGGCCCGCCGGGCGCGGGCGCTCGGCCTGCTGGAAGGACACCGCCTGGCGTACGTGCCGGCGCAGTTGGTCGACCTTCAGCTGGCGCTCGGCCTGGGGCAGCGTGTCCACCGTCTGGGTGATCGGCAGCGCCTGGCTGGCAGCCTGGGCACTGGCCGCCAGCCACAATGCGGCCAAGCAGGTGAAGGAGAAGCGGGCGAGTGGCACCATGGTCAGGTCCTTGATCCGGGCAATGGGGGGTAGAACGGCTTGAGCGGGCCACCGAGCTGGCTGTAGTTGTCCACCTCACCGTCCTCGCTGTCGTACAGCTGACGTGCCAGCGTGTGGTGCGGGTTGCGCTGCAGGAACGGGATCAGCCAGGCCAGCTTGTACGGCGCCACCTCTGCCTGGGCCTGGCCCTTGAGTTCGGGCAGCTCATCCGGGGCGAGCACACTGCGCGCGGCGAAATTGGCCAGCAGGTCGAGGGTATGCTGGTCTTCGGCGCTCCAGGGCAGGCCATTGGCCCGCGCCGCTTCGGCCAGCAGCACCAGGGGCACCAGCGCGTACTGGCTGTAACTGGCGGCCAGCTTGCTGCGCGCCACTTCCAGCGGCAGGTAGGCATAGCTGCCGTCACTGGCGCGCACGGCCTGGGCCAGGCCGCGACGCAAGTTGCCATCGGCCCAGAGGATGAAGTCGTCGCGGCTCACCAGCATGCCGGTGGCCGCGACTGCCCAGGCGGCCCAGTAGTCGTGGTTGTTGAAGTACACCCCAGGGGCATCGCGGCGCGGGTCGTACTCGGCGATCACGCGCTCGCCGAGCCGGGTGAACCAGGCTTTTTGTACCTCGTTCAATTGCACCTTGCCGTCGCTGGCCGACTGGGTCAGCAGCACGGCGCCGGCCATGGCTGCCAACGCCCATTTGCGCGCGGCCATGCCGGTGCTGCTGGCGTCAGGGTTGAGCAGGGCGCCGGCTTCGGCCCAGCGCTGCAGCCATTGGTCCTGGCAGGCCAGGGCCATATTGGCGTCCTGGGGCTTTTGGGCCCGCTGGAAGCGTTTGCTGGCGTAGATCAGGCCGCCCACGAACTGCTTGACCTGCTTGCCGATGCGCTCGCTGTCGGCATCGGGGCTGCTGCGCAGGGTCGACTTGCTGGCGTCGCGCTGGTCATATTTGCTTTGCAGGCGCAGGGTGCCGGTGTAGGGCGGTGGGGCTTGCTTGTTGCAGGCCAGTGTGCGGTAGTCGGCGATCATCGCGGCTTGCGCGGTGCCGTGGGCAGGCCAGATCGGTTGAGCGGCCTGCGCCAGCGGGGCGAGCAGGCACAGCGCACATAGCGTCTTCACAGGCACAGGCGCGTCTCCACATCGGTTGCCACCGTCCCAGCCTTGGTCGGCTCAAGGAACACCGACAGCAGGTTGGCCCCAGCGTAGGCGGGGTCCTTGCTCAGCTCCAGGTAATACTGGCCACCGCTCACCGCCGCTTCACGGCGGAACCACACCTTGTCGCGGGCGCCATTGTCGTAATAGACGATCACGTAGAAGTCCTTGACGTTCTTGTCGCTCAAACGGATGTCGAGAAAACCCTTCGAACCACTCAACGACTGCCGCCCGCTGCCGGCATTGCTGAGCAGCTCGATGCGCTCGCCGACCTTCAATGCCGGGCGCTGCAGCTTGCTGCCAAGTACCTCCTTCGACGCCGCGCAACCGCCCTGTACCGCCGGCACCAGCTGGCGGTACATCAGCGGCGAGTCGAGCCGGTAGTTGGCTGGCAACTCCCAGACGATCAGCTTGGGCGGCGCCTTGGGCGTGTAGTCGCTCGACAGCAGGTACTCCAGCAACGAGCCATCCTCGCCCACGCCCGGCAGGGCATAGTTGAGGATGTCGGTCTGCAGGTACTGCTTGAGGTAGCCGTCGAAGTTGAACTGCTTGCTCTCGTCCTCACGTGCCGCAGCGTTACTGTCACCGACCAGGATCACTTGCGGGTCCGGTGCCTCGTCGAACAGCGCGTCGGCGCTGTCGGCCACCGGGATGGTCTGGTAGCCGCGCACGTACTGGAACCCATAGTTGTTGCCGCAGATGTAGCTCAGCGCCAGGTTCAGCGTGCCGTCCTTTGGCACCATCACCCCGGGCTCGGTACGGTACTGCTTCTTGGTCAGCCCGGCGTAGAACGGTTGGCGGCGGATCTCCTCGGCCATCAGCCTGGCGGTGGCCTCGGCGCCGGTGGGGGTCCAGTGGTGGTCGCGGCGGAAGAAGTACTCACCCTTGGGCGGCTGCTGCAGCAACTGCATCATCGGCGCGACCACCGCGCCGCCCTGGCGCAGCTGGCCCAGGTAGGCATCCAGGTTGCGGCTGGCGCGGGCGTAATCGAAACCGTGCAATTGCCCGGGCAGCAACTGGTCGCGGTGCATCAGCCCGCGGGTCGGCTGGATCGCCATGGCCACGTGAATGCCCTGGCGCTCGAAGGCCTGCATCAGCCGGGCAAATTCCGGGCGCATCGGCGCGGGGATGCCAAAGTCGTTGGTCAGGTCGACCATCGAGCGGAACAGCCAGCGGTCCTTGCCGGGCACGATCTCGCGCATCAGCTTCATGCGCCCTTCGCCATAGCGTTGCGGGTCGCTCAGCGCCGGGCAGACCATGCACTGCAGGTTTTCACAGCCGGGCTTGCTCGCCTGGGCTGCGGGCGCCGCCTGGCCAGGCAGGCTCAGCAGCGCCAGGGCCAGGCTCAGGGCTGAGGTTACGAGAATCTTCATGTGCCTTTCATCCTTGCAGCAGGGGCGTCACTCGGTGGGGTCGATGCTGTTGGCCAGGGTCATGCTGCGGTTGCCCGGCAGCAGCACATAGCTGTAGGAACGGCCCTTCTTGAGGAACTGCTCGTCGAAGCTGGCGACCTTGGTGTCCTGCGCATACGCGGCAAAATCGAGCTTGATCTCGTTGACCATGCGCGTGCCGGTCTGGCCGTTGCCCAGGGCCGCGACGACCTCGTGCTTGCCGTCGGCGGTTTTCAGCGCAGTCGGGTTCGGGGTCAGGTTGTAGAAGGCAATCTGGGCCTTTTTCGGCTCATTGACGTACTTGTCGCTGATCAGCGTCAGCTGCTTGCCGTCGTAGACCACGGTGCTGGCGGCATTGGCCTTGAGCTGCGGTTCGATGGCCTTGCCGCCAACGGCAATCTTGTGGGCACCGGCGGGGGTGAAGCGGTAGCCGCTGAGCTGGCCGGCGGCGACCCGTTGCGGGTTGACCTTGCCGCTGAGCGTCACCTCGATGTTGCTGGCGGACAGGTTGAGCACGCGCACGAACGCTGAGTCGGCTGGGGCGACGGCGTCATACAGGTCGGCGTTTCCTTCGGCGGCCAGGGCCGTGTGGCTGGCCGTGGCCAGGGCCATGGCGGTGATCAGGTGCGAGAGTTTCATCAGGTTCTCCATGATTCGTCAGAAATGCTGGGGTGTAGCGCTTCGGCTAAGCGAGCCGGGGCGGTGGGCGAGCAGGGTGCGCAGGGGGAATTCCCAGACCACGGTGTCGATCTGCGTGTTGGCCAGCTGGTCGCTGGCCAGGAATTGGTTCATCGCCTCGAACGGGCCGCGCGCCTCGACGGCGATGCTCAGCAGGTCGCGGTTGAGGGCTTCCTTGAGGAAACCGACGAAGTTCCAGTCGTCGATCTTGCTGTAGCTGGTGCCGACCAGTAGCAGGCGCTGGTCCTCTTCGGCGAACAGGTCGTCACTGCCTTGCTCGGCCTTCAGGGTTTCGTAAAGGGCGATCGTGTTGGGGCCGAACTGTGGCGCCAGGCGCGCGTGGTCGAACTGCAGGTAGTTCATCAGGTCGCCCTTGATGCTCTTCTCGCCGGCCTTGTGCGACACATACACCTGGTCGCCCAGCAATTGCGGGCGTTGGCGCGCCAGCTCGTACGCCGACAGCCGCGCGCCTTCGGGGCTCCAGTGGGTGTCGGACGTGAGGAACAGCTGCGGCCCGTCGAGGTTGGCCATGAACGCACCCCGCAGCGGCACCACGTCCAGCTGGCGGCTTTGCAGTTCGCCGACAAAGCGGTCGTAGAGGCTGCTCACTCGTGGGTCGAAACGGTGCTCGGCATGCGTGGCATACACATCCAGCTTCATCGGCAACGGCAGGATCACCAGCTGCTTGCCATGCTCGGCCAGTTGCGCGCGGACCTTGCCAATCTGCTCCAGCTGGCTGGCGAGGTTTGCGTCAAGGTCGTTGGGCACGCGGTATTCCTGGTTGGTATAGAGCCAGCCGTCCTTGCCCAGCACTACGCCCTTGGTACCTTCGCCGAACAGGTGGAACTGGGCATCGGCCCACAGCGTCACCGACGGGTCGCGCAGGAAGAAGCGTTTGTCATAGGCCTGCTCGAACGTGCGCAGCAGCTTGCCGTCGACGAACAGGTTCCAGCTGTCGGTCTGGGTGCGGGCAAAGTTGAACACGGGCGGCAGCGAATAGATGAACATCGCCGCCAGCACCAGCGCGAAGAGAATGCCATTGGCCTTGCTGGCCGAATTCATCACCGGGTACATGGCCGTCTCCTAGAACTGGAAATACAGGAAGGGCGAAAAGGAATTGGCCGCCAGGCTGCTCAGCGCCAGCAAGAAACCACCCCACAGCAGCACGCTGTGCAGCGCGCCGACATGGCGCATGAAATAGCCTTCCTTGTTGCCGGCGTAGAAACGCACGTTGTTGACCCCGGCCAGCACCAGCCAGGCCAGCGCCACCAGGGCGAAGGCCATGGCCATCTTCGAGGCGCCGAGCACGTACAGCTCCAGCGAGCCGAAGCCGTTCACACCCAGCAGCGCCTGGTAGATGTCGAGGCTGTGGCGCAGGTCCATGGTGAAGAACAGCGGCATGCTCAGCACGATCAGCAAGCCCGTGCGCAGGTTGCGGCCCAGGTGGTAGGGCGTGGTGACCTTGGTCGCCAGGTTGAACTTACGCTCGATGACCATGCCGATGCCAAAGAACAGCCCCCAGCAGATGAAGGCGAAGCTCGCCCCGTGCCACAGGCCCGACAGCAGCATGGTCCAGATCAGCGCGGGCAGCGCGCCGGCCACGCGCTTGCGCACCAGCGGCATGTACACGTAGTCGCGCAAGAAATGCGCCAAGGTCATGTGCCAGCGCGCCCAGAACTCGGTGATGCTCTGCGACACATAGGGCTGGTTGAAGTTTTCCGGGAAGCGAAAGCCCATCATCAAGGCCAGGCCCAGCGCCATGTGGCTGTAGCCGGCGAAGTCGAAGTACAGCTGCAGGGTCGAGACCACCAGGCCGAACCAGGCATCGCTGAACTGCAGCGCACCTTCGCTGACGAACAGCCCGTTGATCGGTGCCAGGCGGTCGGCGATCAGCACCTTCATGATGAAGCCAAGCATGAAGCGGCACACGCCCAGCGAAAACAGCTCCAGTGAATGGGTGCGCTCGCGCAGCTGCGGCGCCAGCTGGCTGTAGCGCAGGATCGGCCCGGCCACCAGGTGGGGGAACAGCGCGACGAAGGCGGCGAAATCGATGAAGCTGCGGGTGGGCGTGGCATCCTTGCGGTAGATGTCGACGATGTAGCTCAGGGCATGGAACACGTAGAACGAAATGCCCAGCGGCAGGAAGATGTTCTCCAGGGTCCAGGTGTTGATGCCCAGCGGCGCCAACAGCATGGCCAGCACTTCGGCGCCGAAATTGGCGTACTTGAAGTAGCCCAGGGTCGACAGGTTGCCGGCTACGCCGAGCCACAGCAGGCGCAGGGCCCAGCGTTTGTCGCCGGCGTCCAGGCGCGCCTTGATGCGCAGGCCGAACCAGTAGTTCCAGTAGGTGATACCGACGAACAGCAGCAGAAAATCTGGCCGCCACCAGGCATAGAAGATGTAGCTGGCAGCGACGATCACCAGCGAGCGCCACTGCGCCTTGGCCAGGAAGTACACGGCCAGGAACAGCGGCAGGTAGAGGAACAGGAACACATTGGAGGCGAAGATCATGGCACGGCCCTTCCTTAGTAACTGATCACCACGCCGACGCTCAGCTGGTAGTCGTCGCCGGTTGCCAATGCGCTGCCGGCATTGAGGTAACTGGCGCTGACCAGCGCGTTGACATCCAGGTGCTTGCCATCGAGCGCCACGGGAAACATCTTCCAGTAGTAATTGAGGTCGAGCATTTGCCCGACATTGCGGCCGCTGCCGTTGCTGCCCTGGGCGATGGCGCGGTTGCGTTCGGCGCGCTGGTCGCCGTTCATGCGGATCGGCAAGGTGCCGTCGGCGTCGCGCAGGTTGAGTTGGGTCACGCGCAAGTCCAGGGCGCTGCGCGGGGTCGGGCGTGTTTCCAGGGCGAAGCCGTAGTAGCTCAGGTTGCGCAGGTCGAGGGCGACGAACGAACTGGTCAGCCGGGTGCTGTACGCGCCGCTGCGGGTGATGCGGTCGGACTGGATGGCGTTCAGGCGAAAGCCGTCGTTCTCGTCGCTGGGCGTGTCGGTCAGGCCGCCGCGCAGGGCCACGCGCGGGGCCCACGGCAGGCTGTCGAAGCGCTTGCCGAGTTCGCCCAGCGCCGCCCAGCCTTTGCTGTTGTGGCCGGTGCTGGTCAGGCCATCGCTGTCGGTGTTGTCCATCTTGCCGTCCAGCGCCGCCAGCTCCAGGTGGTAGTCGCTGAGCACCGGGTAGGCCAGGTTGTCGCCCTTGAAGAACAGCCCGTAGCGAAGGCCCTTGAAGTCGTAGCGGTCGTCGGCGTCGTGGCCGCTGTGGTCGTTCTCGTGCATCAGGCGCACGCCGGCCTGGTTGTTCTGGCTCCAGCGGTAAGCGTACTGGCCCATCAGGTAGGTGGTGCGTGCTTCGCTGTCGGCCAGCGTGTTGACGTCGGTGTTGTAGTTGTGGAACTTCTGGCCGACGGCGAAGAACGCCTCGGAGAAGGTGTCCTGATAGTTGAAACGCACCGATTCCAGGCTGTCGTCCCACCAGATGCCGTAGTCGTCGTAGAAGCGCTGGCGCCCCAGCGAGGCCGAAAACCGTGGGTCGTCGCCGATCAGGTTGCGCTTGACGTACAGCTCGCGCAGCTCGGCGTACCACCCTTCAGGCTGCTCGCGTTCGCTGCCGTTGCTGGCCTCGTTGGTCAGGTTGCTCGACTGGCTGGAATCGTAGTTCAGCCACAGCCGCCCGTAGACCATCCACTTGGCCCAGCGTTTTTCCGGCGAGTACCAGGCGAACGACGGTTCGTAGCGCAGGCTGTAGAACGACTCGCGGTCGCTGCCGACCTGGGAGTCCTCGGGGCCGTAGCCAGTCTGCACGGTGAGCTTGTTGAAGAATTCCGAGGTAATCACCGGCTCGGTGCCATCGATGGCGACGCGCACCGGTTCGTTGCTGTTCGCCTCGGGGCCGGTGATTTCCTCGGTGGCCAGGGCTGCCGGCAACGGGGCCAAGGCGAGCAGGGCGCCGAACAGGGGGTGATGGGCTTTCACAGGGTGGCCTCCTTCAACAATCCGTTGCGAGCGGCCAGGGCGCGCTCGATGTCATCCTTCGGCAAAGTCCTTTCCAGGCGCTTGAGCAGGCTGCGCGCCCCCCGTTCGCCCAGGTCGAGGGCGACGCGGGCGTAGGTGTAGGCCTTGACCGGGTCGTGGCACAGCGCGCGGCCATAGGCGTGGAGAGTGGCCATGCGGTACCAGGCGGCGGTGGAGCCTTGCTCGGCCTCGGCCTGGAACAGCGCCAGGGCCTTTTCCTGGTCGGGCTGGTCGGCAACGCCTTTGCTGTAGTACTCGGCGAGTAGCAGGCCGGCGCCCGGGTAGCCACTGGCGCGCAGCGCGTCGATCAGCGCGCGCGCCTTGTCCGGGTCGAGGGTCAGCCAGTTGTTGACCATGTAGAACTGCGCCTGCAGGGCCTTGGCTCGGGTCGGTTCGCGTTCGCGCACCTGGTCGATCAGCACCTGGGTTTCTTCAGCGTTGTGCTCGGTCGGGTTGGACATCATGTAGTTGGCCTTGGACACCATGGCCGGCACGAAGCCGCGCGCCACGGCCGCGTCGCGCCAGCGCTGGACCTGCGCGGTGGCCTGGTCGAGGGCGTCGGCCTGGGCTTTCTCGCGGGCCAGCTGCGCCGGCGTTGGCGGCAGCTTTTCGCCAACGCCGGCCTGGCTTTCGTAGCGGTCGGCTTCCTGTTCGGCGCGCTGCACGCTGGTGATGCTGTCGAGCAGCGCCGCGATACGGTGGACGATGTCCACCGGCAACTGCGTACGCTCAGGCTCGAGCTGGTCGGCGAAGGCCGGAAACAGCCGGTCCTGCTGCTCGCCGAGGAACGCGTAATAACGGTCGATGGCGCGCACATCGACGCGTACGGCCTGGCGGTACCAGCGCTCGGCACCGGCGCGGTCGCCCTGGCGCTCGGCCAGCACCGCGCGGTACAGCTCGGGGCGGCAGTTGAGCAGGCAGGCCCGCTCGTACAGGGCCAGCAGCTGCGCGGCTTGCGGCACATCGACCAGCTCGGGGTAGACCAAGAATACTTCCAGCGTGGTACTGGTGTTGCGCGGGTCGAGGTTGGCCGGGTAGCGCGTCAGCGCCTGGGCCACCCATGGCCGCTGCGCCTCGCGCAAGCTCGGCGTGCGGTCGATCAGGCGCGCCATCGAGGCCAGGGCTGGCACCAGGCCGTGGCCGTCGGCAAAGGCCTGCCGGTACAACGCAAATACTTGCGTACGGCTGGCGTCGTCGCGCCCGGCCAGCACATCGCCGAGCAGCAGGGTGCTGGCCAGGTCGCCGCGTGCGGCCAGTTGGCGCAGGTCGGCGCTGACCTCGGCACTCGGGTCCTTGTACAGCGCGTAGCGGATCTGCTCCAGGCTCTGCCCGGCACTGGCCGCGCCAGCGCAGGCCAGGGCAAGGCCCGCCAGCAACAGGCGGGAAGGCGTGTTCACGGTCATGGTGTCATCGTCCTCGGCGGCTCAGCGCGAAGCGCCGAACGGCAGGCCCAGGTACAGGTCGACCGCCACGGCTTTCTGGTAGGCCGAAGCGGGCAGCGGGCTGTCCGGCTGGAGGGTGAGTGCCAGGTTGCGGTTGACCTCATCGACGCGGGCGTCGACCACCTTGCCGCTGAAGTGCTGGTCGAGGCCGAACACCTGCATGTCCACCGCGCGCACCCGGCTCACATCGGCGAGTTTGTCGAACGGCACGTTGGCACGCACGAACAGGCCCTGGTCCTTGGGCAGCAGGTGCATCAGCGGCGCGTCCTTGTAGCCGTAACCGTCCAGGCGCTGGGCCGGGTGATACACCTGGCAGTCGCACGGGCTGTTGATCACCGTCTCGATGGTGGCGCGGCCAAGCAAAGTCTGCAGGTCGCCCGGCGAGAGATCAGCTACTGCCTTCATGTCGGCGGGGCTGGTAAAGCTCGTGGCCAGTTGCGTGGAGATGCTGGCCAACGGCTGGCCGGCTTTAACCTCGGTAGCGTCGGCAGGCAGCAGGTACTTCACGTAGCCATTGTCGGGCATGCTGATGACCTGGGCATTGGTCGCCACTTGGGCCTGCACGGCGGGGATACGGAAGAACAGCAGGTAGCCCTTGTAGCCGACGAATGCCAGCGCGGCGACGCCGGCAGCGCTGTACAGCAAGGTGCCGGCCAGTGCCTTCAGGCGCGCACCGGGGGTGCGCGCGCTGGCGTACTTGTGCTTGCGCTCCTTGATGTAGTTTTCGCGCTGCATGACGTTGAACAGGCCGTTGATGTCGGCAATCTCGCCAGACATGTAGGCGCTGATCAGGTAGCGCAGGATGTCGCGCTTCTGCGCATCGAGGTCGACGAACTGTGCGCCCACTTCGCTGCCGCGCTGCGAGACGATGCGGATCTTGCTGTCGATGCTCAGGTCGACCTGGTTCAACCGCAGGCGGATCGAGGCGTCGTACAGCGCGCCGACCTTCAGGGGCGCCTCGTGCAGCAGGCCCAGGCCACCCAGCGAGATATCCTGCAGGGCGGCTTCGAACGCCGGTTGCCCGGCGCTGGCCAGGCGCACGCGGGCGTTCATGCGGGTGCGCACGTACTGGCGCTCGTCGATCGCCTCGTGGACGATATTGGCCGCTGTCTTGCCCGGGGCCGCGGGAATGTTCGTGCTACTCATGTGCAGGCGCCTTTCCTTTAACGTTGCGTGAGTTCCAAGAGAACGGTGATGACCCCGAAGAAGATGGCGATCGACGCGCACAGCATCGCCTTCGAGGACCAGCGGTTGAGGGTGGCGTCGAAGTCGACGCTACCGGTGGCCAGGGTGGTCTTCTGCCGCGTCCAGCTCTGCTGGTCCATGTGGAACATCGCGTAGACCTTCATCAGCGAACCGACGATCTGGTTGTAATAAAGAACGAAGGGGTACATCGGGCTGACCGGGTGGCCCGCGAAGACGAACAGCACGGTCACCAGGCTGCGCGAGATCAGCACCCAGAACAGGTACACCAGCAGGTACTGGATGCCGAACACCAGGCCTGCCACCACCGACGCAGTCAGGCCCATCAGGCAGGTCCACATGGACACGCGCTGGTCCAGCAGCACATACAAGGTGAAAAGCCCCAGGCGGGCGCGGCCGAGCAGGGCGGTGGCGCGGAAGTTCTGCCGCAGCGAGTTGCCGTACCAGCGGAACATCAGCTGGCGGGTGGCGACCCAGAAGCTGTCGCTGGGCGGGTGCTCGACGGTCAGCGTATGGCTGTCGGGCACATAGAAGGTGTCCCAGCCGGCGCGCATCAGGCTCAGCCAGCTCGACTTGTCGTCGCCGGTCAGGAACTGGAAGCGGCCCAGGCGCCAGTGTTCGAGGAAGTCCGCCTCGACATCGCGGATGAACGCCGGGTCGGTCATCACGCTAGCGCGGAAGAACGACAGCCGCCCAGTCAGGGTCAGCACCCGGTGCGACAGCGCCATCGAGCACATGTTGATGTGCCGCTGGACGAAGCGCATCGAGTGCCACTGGCGCATCCAGCGGCTGCCTTCGACCTCGCAGAATTCGTTGGTGGTCAGGCCGCCGACATCCGGCAGCACGGCAAACAGCTTGACCGCGCGCTCGACGCAGCCAGGCAGCATCATGGTGTCGCCATCGACCACGCCGACCACCGCATCCTCTACCGGCATCTGCCGCGACAGCGCGCGGAAGGCGTGGGCCAGGCCATCACGCTTGCCGGTGCCGCGGGCGCGGACGATCACCAGCTTGATGTCGTCGCGTGCCTGCACCTCGTTGCGCATGATGTCCTTGATGAAGGTCTCGTCGCCCTTTTCGACGATCGAGGCGATCACCGTGCACGGTACGTTCAGCCGCTGCACCTCCTGGAACACCGACTGGTACACCTTGAACGTGGTGAGGGTAGGGATGCGGAAACTGGTCACTACCATGAACAGGTGCGACGGCAAGGCCGCATCGCCCAGGCGTTCGACCTGGCGGCGCAGGCGCGGGAACGCCCAGTGCAGGAAGTACATGCCGCGTAGGTAGTGGACGATGGCATTGCCATAGCGCCACATGCCCAGGGTGCCGATGATGAAGATGAACAGGTGGTGGTTGGGGTCCAGATACTGCGGCGCGACCATCTCCGACGCCAGTGCGATCAGCCCGGCCAGGCATGCCCAGGCGAAGAAGCTGGCGCCTGCGCGCAAGTAGCCGGGTGGCGGTTGCTGTCGATCCATGAACCTTGACTCCTGTGTTGCGCACCCGCGTGCCACGCCACACAGGCCAGGGCCTGCGGCGAGTGCTGCAGTGCAGTGCGGGTGCTGCGGCGGGTTTACCAGCAGATACCTTGGGTACTGGAATCGCTGACGCCGGACATGAAACCGACCAGGTCGATCACCTGTTTGCCGTTGCCGGCCGCCAGGGCGTTGGCAAAGCGCTCGTCGCTGTTGCCCAGCACGATCACATCGGCGTCGTCGATCACCTGGGCCAGGTCGTTGTGCAGCAACGACGAGACATGCGGGATCTTCGCTTCGATGTATTCGCGGTTGGCCCCGAAGACCCGGGCGTACTCGACGTTGGCGTCATAGATGCGCAGGTCGTAACCCTTGCCGATCAGGCGCTCCGCCAGCTCCACCAGCGGGCTTTCGCGCAGGTCGTCGCTGCCGGCCTTGAAGGCCAGGCCGAGCAGGGCGATCTTGCGCTTGTCCTGGCGCTCGATGAGGTCGAACGCGTTCTGCACCTGGTTGCGGTTACTGGCCATGATCGACGCCAGCAACGGGTGTTCGACGTCCAGTTGGCTGGCACGGTAGGTGAGGGCGCGCACATCCTTGGGCAGGCACGAACCGCCAAAGGCAAAGCCCGGGCGCAGGTAGTAGCGCGACAGGTTGAGCTTGAAGTCCTGGCACACCACATCCATGACTTCGCGGCCATCCACGCCCGAGGCCTTGGCGATGTTACCGATCTCGTTGGCGAAACTGACCTTGGTGGCGTGCCAGACATTGCAGGTGTACTTGATCATTTCGGCGACTTCGATCGACTTGCGGATCACCGGGGCGTCGAGGCCGTTGTACAGCGACTCGAGCAGGTCGCCCGACTGGGCGTCCAGCTCGCCGATCACGGTCATGGCCGGGAAGTCGTAATCCTGTATCGCCGTGCTTTCGCGCAGGAACTCCGGGTTGACCGCCACGCCGAAGTCGACGCCGGCCTTCTTGCCCGAGCATTGCTCCAGGATGGGAATCACCACGTTGTTCACCGTGCCGGGCAGCACGGTGCTGCGCACCACCACGGTGTGGCGGCTGCCCTTGTCACGCAGGGCAGTGCCGATTTCGCGGCATACCGCTTCCATGTACACCAGGTCCAGGTCGCCGTTCTTCTTGCTGGGTGTGCCCACGCACAGCAGCGACAGGTCGGTGGCGAGGATCGCCGCCTGCACATCGGTGGTGCCGCGCAGGCGGCCGTGGCGCACGCCGTCGAGCAGCAGCTGTTCGAGGCCCGGTTCGACGATGGGCGACTTGCCCTGGTTGATCAGGTCGATCTTTGCCGGGGAGATGTCCACCCCCAGCACATGGTGACCGCGGGCCGACAGGCAACCCGCACAGACAGCGCCTACATAGCCAAGTCCGAAGATACTGATGTTCATAGATCCCTCTCCCCAGGCGCGGCGAAGCCGGCCGAGATACACAGTTCAAGAAGTTGTCGAGTGGCAGACGCGCAGAACTAAGCCGCGCTCAGAAGTGGCGTTACAGGCTGTTTCTTAGTGGTCTTCTTATAGCCTAAGTGCGTTCTTATTTTTATTGCAAGCGTTGCTATTTGTTATTTTGAAAATAACTTGAAATCAACCTGTTAAAGTTTAAAAACCTATAAAAATCAATGAGTTAAAGTTTGATAATAGTTGGGCGTCAAAAAAATGTTTTGCCTTGAAGGGTCGATAAAATGGCGCCAAGTGGGTGGCGTTTATCCCTCTTCACACCTCACAACGTTAAGGGGTGTCGCGTTTTTTCAGCGGCAATAGTTGCCAGTAGTTGTAGTGCAAGCGGGCAATTATCCTTGAAATTCAGGGCCTCTAGAGAGCAATGGTGGCGCAATGCTGGCTTGCGACGAGGGCGTGCGATGGGCATAGTGACTGCGGAGTCTGCAAGTGCTCACAGGGTCGTGGGCAATATCCGATGACGATTAGGGAAGAAGGAGCAACGTCATATGAACGAGGTCGGTCCGCGTCTTAGGGAAGAGCGTGAACGGCTGGGCATGACCCAGCGGGTGTTCGGTGATATCGGCGGCGTCGAACCCAATGCCCAGGGCAAGTACGAAAGTGGCGAACGCACGCCCCGGCTCGATTACCTGGCGGCCTTGGCGGCCAGGGGTGTGGATGCACTCTATGTGCTCAGCGGTGTGCGCACGCCTGCGCCGCTGAACAGCCTGACGGCCGATGAAACCGGTTTGCTGGGCGCTTTTCGGCGCTTGTCAGCGGCCGACCAGGCGGCTTTGTGGCACTTGTTGGGGCGCCTGGTGGGCGAAGGGGGGAGCCGCGAGGCGTCGTGGCCGCCGCGCCATCAGCGTCAGACGTTTCTCACGGAAGTTTTACGTTAGGTCCGTCTTGAAAAATTTTGTTAAGGTGGCGGGATCCAATCGCCCTGTTGACGAGGTGTCTGCTTGATTAGGGTCCTAGTGGTCGACGACCACGATCTGGTACGAACCGGTATCACACGCATGCTGGCCGACATTGACGGCCTGCAGGTGGTGGGTGAGGCGGATTCGGGTGAGTCGGCGCTCAAGCTGGCCCGAGAGCTGAAGCCGGATGTCGTGCTGATGGACGTGAAGATGCCCGGTATCGGCGGCCTGGAGGCCACCCGCAAACTGTTGCGCAGCCACCCAGACACCAAAGTGGTGGCGGTTACCGTGTGCGAAGAAGACCCGTTCCCCACACGGCTGATGCAGGCCGGTGCAGCCGGGTACCTGACCAAGGGCGCGGGCCTGGACGAAATGGTCCAGGCCATCCGCCTGGCATTTGCCGGGCAGCGTTACATCAGCCCGCAGATCGCCCAGCAGCTGGCACTCAAGTCGTTCCAGCCGCAGGGCTCCCCGTTCGATGCGTTGTCGGAGCGGGAAATCCAGATAGCCTTGATGATTGTCGGGTGCCAGAAGGTGCAGATCATCTCCGACAAGTTGTGCCTGTCGCCCAAGACCGTCAATACTTACCGTTATCGGATCTTCGAAAAACTCTCGGTCACCAGCGATGTCGAACTGACCTTGCTGGCCGTTCGCCACGGTATGGTCGACGCAAGCCTGTAAACCTCATGCCCCAAGTCTTTGATGCCAGCGCGTTCCTGGCGACCTGCAGCGGTCGCCCGGGCGTCTACCGGATGTTCGACGCCGAGGCTCGGCTGCTCTACGTGGGCAAGGCCAAGAACCTCAAGAAGCGTTTGGCCAGCTATTTTCGCAAGACCGGCCTGGCGCCGAAAACCGCCGCGCTGGTTGGGCGTATCGCCCAGGTTGAAACCACCATCACCGCCAACGAGACCGAGGCCCTGCTGCTTGAGCAGAACCTGATCAAGCAGTGGCGGCCGCCGTACAACATCCTGTTGCGCGACGATAAATCCTACCCGTATGTATTTTTGTCTGATGGCCAATTCCCACGCTTGGGTATCCACCGTGGTGCGAAAAAAGCCAAGGGCCGTTACTTCGGGCCGTACCCCAGCGCCGGCGCCATCCGCGAAAGCCTCAGCCTGCTGCAGAAAGCCTTCTCGGTGCGCCAATGCGAGGACAGCTACTACGCCAACCGCACCCGTCCCTGCCTGCAGTACCAGATCAAGCGCTGCAAGGGGCCGTGCGTCGACCTGGTCGCCGCCGAGGAATACGCCGAGGACGTGCGCCACTCGGTGATGTTCCTCGAAGGCCGCAGCCAGCAGCTGGGCAACGAGCTGAATGCCGAGATGGAAAAGGCCGCCATGGCCCTGAACTTCGAGAGGGCCGCCGAGCTACGTGACCAGATTGCCCTGTTGCGCCGGGTCCAGGACCAGCAGTACATGGAAGGCGGCTCTGGCGATGTCGATGTGGTCGCCGCCTTCGTCAACCCCGGTGGCGCCTGCGTGCACCTGATCAGCGTGCGCGGTGGGCGGGTGCTGGGCAGCAAGAACTTCTTCCCGCAGGTGGGCATCGAGGAGGAGGTGGCCGAAGTCATGGCGGCTTTCTTGTCCCAGTATTACCTGGGCAACGCCGAGCGCGAACTGCCCGGCGAGTTGATCGTCAACGTGGTGCACGATGACTTCACCGCCATCAGCGAGGCGCTGCACACCCTGCGCGGCCGCGAGCTGACCATCAGCCACCGGGTGCGTGGTACCCGCGCCCGCTGGCAGCAGCTGGCGGTCACCAACGCCGAACAGGCACTCAACGCCCGCCTGGCCAACCGCCAGCACATGGCCGCGCGTTTCGAGGCGCTGGCCGAGGTGCTGGGCCTGGACGAAGTGCCGCAGCGCCTGGAGTGCTACGACATCAGCCACTCCAGTGGCGAAGCCACGGTGGCCAGCTGCGTGGTATTCGGCCCGGAAGGCCCGCTGAAGTCCGATTACCGCCGCTTCAACATCGAAGGCGTGACCGCTGGCGACGACTACGCCGCCATGCACCAGGCCCTGATGCGCCGTTACGGGCGCATCAAGGACGGCGAGGACAAGTTGCCCGACGTGCTGCTGGTGGACGGCGGCAAGGGCCAGCTGAACATGGCCCGCGACGTGATGCAGGAGCTGGCCTTCACCGACCTGACCCTGCTCGGCGTGGCCAAGGGCGTGACCCGCAAGGCCGGTTTCGAGACCCTATACCTCAATGATGTGGCCCACGAGTTTACCCTCAAGGGCGACAACCCGGCGCTGCACCTGATCCAGCAGATCCGCGACGAGGCCCACCGTTTCGCCATCACCGGCCACCGCGCCCGCCGCGGCAAGGCCCGGCGTGTGTCGAGCCTGGAAGACGTTGCCGGGGTAGGGCCCAAGCGCCGCCGCGACCTGCTGAAACATTTCGGCGGCCTGCAGGAGCTCAACCGCGCCAGTATCGACGAAATCGCAAAAGCCCCCGGCATCAGTAAAAAGCTTGCCGAGTCGATTTATGCCAGCCTGCATAGCGAGTAGAATGCCGTGCTCAACCCGCAGCCAGTCGTACCGATGAATATTCCAAACCTGCTCACCGTTCTACGCGTCCTGCTCATCCCGATCTTCATCCTGCTGTTCTATGTGCCCTATCACTGGAGCTACATGGCCGCCAGCACGGTGTTCGCCATCGCCGCCGCCACCGACTGGCTGGACGGCTACTTGGCGCGTCGCCTGCAGCAGAGCACGCCGTTCGGCGCATTCCTCGACCCTGTGGCCGACAAGCTGATGGTCGCCGTGGCCCTGGTGCTGCTGGTGCAGGTGCACGCCAACTTCTGGCTGACCCTGCCGGCCGCCGTGATCATCGGCCGCGAAATCGTCGTTTCGGCGCTGCGCGAGTGGATGGCCGAACTGGGGGCGAGGGCGCACGTGGCGGTGTCGAACCTGGGCAAGTGGAAAACTGCGGCGCAGATGCTGGCGCTGGTCATCCTGCTGGCCAACCCACCGGCGATGACCTTCTGGGTGATTCTCGGCTACTTCCTGCTGCTGATCGCCGCAGGCCTTACGCTGTGGTCCATGGCGCATTACCTGCTGGCCGCCTGGCCACACCTGCGCGAAGGTTCGGAGCAAAAATAAAACTTTTTTGAATCAAGGGGTTGACGCCGTTTTAGATATCGTTAGAATGGCACCCATCACGACGCGGGAATAGCTCAGTTGGTAGAGCACGACCTTGCCAAGGTCGGGGTCGCGAGTTCGAGTCTCGTTTCCCGCTCCAAATATCGATCTGCAGAGTTCCATGGAAGTCTGTAAGTCATTGAAAATAGACGCTTCGGCGTCTTTTTTCGTTCCAGTCAAAGCCATCAGGATCCATGGGCATCCGGACGTTTCTAGTCCAGAAATTAGTCCATGAAATCCGCACTCCACGGTGGCGGTTTGTTGCTGGAGAGGAGCGTTCGACGTGACGAGCATCTAGCCCTGAATTCATGTTCAGGAGCTCGTACATGGCACTCTCAGATGCAACGGTTCGCCAGGCTAAGGCCACTGGCAAGGACTATACCCTCGGCGATAGCGACGGCCTGTCACTCGGCGTGACCGCTACTGGCGGCAAGTCTTGGCATTTTCGCTACTCATGGGCCGGCAAACAAAAGCGCATGTCGTTCGGGACCTATCCCGAGGTAGGGTTGCGCCAGGCGCGCTCGCTTCGCGATGAGGCGCGGCGGCTGATCGCTGAAGGCACCAATCCCTGCCTGCATCGACGGCATCGGCGTCACACACAGAATCTAGCTGCGCAGAATACCTTCGAGGCGATGTACACCTTGTGGTTCGAGCACCGTGGGCGATCGCTCAAGAAAGGGCGGCAGAGCACGCTGGAGCAGATCCAGCGCATCTTTGATAACGACGTGCTGCCGGCATTGGGCAAATCCTCCATCTACGCCATCAAGCGGCATGACCTGCTGGACGTGCTGGCCAGGATCGAGCGCCGTCGCGCCTATACCGTGGCCGAGAAGGTTAGGACCTGGTTGAAGCAGCTGTTTCGCTTTGCCTTGGTCAAGGCGTCAGGGCTGGAGCAGAACCCTGCCTCAGACCTTGATGTAGTAGCGGCGCCCAAGCCGCCTGTGATCCACAACCCCTTCCTGCGAGTAGCCGAGCTGCCTGGTCTATTGAAGTCCATCGCAGGGTATGGCGGTGCGCTACAGACACGCCTCGGTCTGCGCTTGCTGTTGTTGACGGGTGTCCGGACGGGAGAGCTGCGGCTGGCTACGCCCGATCAGTTCGACCTGAAACAGGGGCTCTGGACGATCCCGCCCGAAGTGGTCAAGCAACTGCAGTTGGAGATGCGTAAAGAGGGCCGTCGCAGTCAGGACATTCCGCCTTACATCGTGCCGTTGTCGGAGCAGGCGAAAGACGCTGCCACCAGTGAAATAAGCATTTCCTGGCTACTGGCATGCGCCGCCACTGTTAGCGACAAATCAGAACCAGCCAACAGCGACGAAATCTGTTGATGCAGCCCGCTCTGCAGTTCGGGGTGGAACAGCACCAGAGGGCAGGGCGACAACTCGGCCAGTGGCACCTGTTTATAGGCCAGCAACGGATGGCGAGGAGGGAGGGCGACGACCAGTTCGGTCTGCCACAGCGTTTCGCTGGACAGGCCGTGGGCTTCGCCTGGTGCACAGGCAAAGCCGACATCGAACAGGTTGTGCTGCAGACCTTTGATCTGCTCGGCGAGCGGCACCTCGAACAGCTGCAGGTTGATGTCGGGCTCTTCCTCGCGGCAGCAGGCCAATAGCGCCGCTAGGCGCTTGGGCAGGATGCCGTCCGACAGGGCAACGCGCAGTGTTGCGAGTGAACCGGCAGCGGCTGCCAAAGTAGCACTGCGCGCTTGATCGACCAGGCTGAAGATCCGTGGGGCGGATTCCGCCAGTGCCTGGCCTGCGGGAGTGAGATTCGTCCCGATGCCGGCGCCGCGCTCGAACAGTGTTACTCCCAGGTCGTGTTCCAGATCGCGGATGGTGCGGGAGAGCGGTGACTGCTCGATGTGCAGACGATCGGCGGCGCGGGTGAAGTGGCGTTCTTCGGCCACGGCGAGGAAGCATTGCAGTTGGCGCAGATTCATTGCGGGACGTAAGCGATCAATGCGAGGTGCTCTGTTGGGGCTGCGCGAGCTTGGCGTAGCAGGTGGTCATGGTCATATGAATCTCAATGCTGTGTCTCACTCAGCTTGTCATTGTTGGGCGTGTGGCCTCAATGCCGAGGAAGGGTGTTCCCCACTGGAGTTCCAGTACCCAAAGGGCGCGCAGGACTAGAACGTACCAGTTGTTTCGTTTTCGTCAATCAATCTCAGGGGCTCGAAAAGCGCTGAGTAATGATTCAGTTGGGGGCTGGATATTTACTGAACAAGACCTCGCAGCTCCTACACGTACTTCCGGAAACTCGTACAAGCATCAGTTGCAAGGGGTGCGGGTGTTCTGTGATTTCGAGATAGTACATCCGCCCTATTGAAAGTCTTTTCAAAATAATGTCCGTGTTTGTTGTTGTAGGAAGCTTCTGATTTTGAGTTAACTGAATAGAGATTAAACGGCTTCTATGCGTCGATGGTTCATATAAGTCCAAGGCTGGTTTTCATTGATGCAGATCAATGCATGGGAGTCGATGGAATTATTTTTATGTGGGTCGGTGTCGTCGGGGTCGAATGTGAGTAATCACGGGAAATGACCTTGCTGGCCTGTTCTTGTAGGACTTTTCCTGTTTTCTGATCAGGGGTGGCGGAAAGTATGAAAGTGCGCTTTGCTTGGGAGGCACTTCAAGATGCTGTCTTGTGTGACTCGCTGTCGCGCATTGAATCGGTCTTTGCCAGCAAACAATTTTACTAGGAAGTCCCTGGTTCAGGAGGAATGATATGGCGTCAAACAGTTTTCAGAACGAGGTGCCTAAGGCGCGCGTTAATATCAAACTTGACCTGCATACAGGCGGCGCTCAGCGAAAGGTTGAGCTGCCCCTTAAGCTCATGCTGATGGGGGATTACAGTAACGGCAAGGAACAGCGCCCGCTGTCAGAGCGGAGCAAGGTGAATATCAATAAAAATAATTTCGACAGCGTGTTATCTGACTTCTCTCCAAGTCTCAAGCTTGTCGTTGAAGATAAGCTCGCAAGCGAAGGTGGGGAAACGCCTGTTGAGCTGAATTTTCAGCGGATGAAGGACTTTGAGCCAGAACAGGTAGCTCGGCAAATTCCGCAACTGCGAGCCCTGTTGGCGATGCGAAACTTGCTGCGTGAATTGAAGGCCAACCTCTTGGATAACGCAACGTTCCGTGCTGAGCTAGAGCGAATCCTTAAAGATGAGGCATTGAGCGACGAGCTGCGTAAGGATCTGGCCGCCCTCGCATCTCAAGACGAACGCTGAAAAATAATCATCTCGACAGACGGGAAGCTAACACATGTCCGAAGAGCAATCTTCTGCGCAATTGCGTGGCGCCACTGTACAGGTGGAAGAAAGTCAAAATGTCTATCATGCGTTGTTCGAGAAAATAAACCTCGAGCCACTTCATCAAATGGGTGGCATTGACGCGTATCAAAGTGTGGATGCTTTATCTGAAGCTACAGCCAATGAGCGTATCACTGCTTCTGTGAGCGTCTTTCTCGAACGGCTCAAACAAGTTTCGCCGAAGGTTGAGCGGCTGGACAGGGCCTTGCTGGACGAACACATTGCTTCGATAGATGCTCAGATCAGCAGTCAGTTGGACGCTGTCATGCATCATCCGGACTTTCAGCGGGTGGAGTCGATTTGGCGTGGCGCGAAGTCGTTGATTGATCAGACGGATTTTCGTCAAAATGTCCGCATCGAGTTGCTGGATATCAGCAAGGAACACCTGGCTCAAGACTTTGAGGACGCGCCAGAGATCGCTCAAAGCGGTATGTACCTGCATACCTATACCCAGGAATACGATACGCCTGGGGGAGAACCTATCGCGACGGCGGTTTCAAATTATGAGTTTGGCCGGGGTGCACAAGACATAGCGCTGCTGCGAAATATTTCAAAAGTAGCCGCCTCCGCCCATATGCCATTCTTGTTCTCGGTTGGGCCTGCTTTTTTTGGCAAGAAAACCATGGAAGAGGTTGCCGCGATCAAAGATATCGGTAACTACATGGGCAGTGCTGAGTACATCAAATGGCATGCTTTTGCTCAAACCGATGATGCGCGCTACATGGGCGCGACAATGCCCCGTACGTTGGGTCGACTGCCTTATGGGCCTGACACGAATCCGGTACGGCTCTTCAATTACGAGGAGCGGGTCAAAGGGCCAGACCACAGTAAGTACTTGTGGGTAAGCTCGACGTTCGCATTTGCTGCAAACATGGTTAAAAGCTTTATCGCCAATGGCTGGTGTGTGCAAATTCGAGGGCCGCAGTCAGGGGGCGCTGTTACTAACCTGCCGATCCATCTCTATGACATGGGTACGGGCAGTCAGGTCAAGATCCCTTCGGAAGTGATGATTCCGGAGACTCGGGAGTTTGAATTTGCCAATCTGGGTTTGATTCCGCTGTCCTATTATAAAAATCGCGATTACGCGTGCTTCTTCTCGGCGAACTCAGCGCACAAACCAGCGATTTATGACACACCTGAGGCTACGGCCAACAGCCGTATCAACTCTCGGCTGCCCTATGTGTTCCTGCTTTCGCGCATCGCTCATTATCTGAAGCTCATCCAACGGGAGAACATTGGTACGACCAAGGATCGCCGCTTGTTGGAACTGGAGTTGAACAGGTGGATCAGTGGGTTGGTTACTGAGATGACGGACCCTGGTGATGATTTGCAGGCATCTCATCCACTGAGGGAGGCAAAGGTGGTTGTCGAAGATATCGATGACAACCCAGGTTTCTTCAGGGTCAAGTTGTTCGCGGTACCGCATTTCCAGGTTGAGGGTATGGACATCAATCTGTCGTTGGTTTCGCAGATGCCCAAAGCTAAATCTTGACGGCTAATCCAGGAGCTTTTAATCGTGAAGATCGATCGGCCTATGTGGGCGTCCGGTGTGGTGTTGTCTGCGCAGCAGTTTCAGCAGCAGGCCCGCTTTGAATCGTGGACCAACCAGACAGTTGCTTCATTGGCATGGGTTCATCCGTGGGGCGTACAGGCAGTCGCATTTGATACGGACGCACTGCAGCTGGGCAAACTCCTGGCCACTCGGCTGCAGCTATGCATGCCGGATGGAACGTTGATTGATACGGATCGATTGGATCGGCTCCCCAGTGCCCTGGAACTGTCCCGGGCGCTGCCTGATGACAGTCAAGCGGCAAAGGTGGTGCTCGCTTTGCCGCTGGAACAGGCCAACGGCAACAATTGCCTGTTTGAGGGGGGCAGAGTTGAGCGCCCCGTCAGATACCGTCAGGTGTGGCGGGATGTTCAGGATCACTACACTGATGAAGTGCAATCCATCAGCGTGCTCGAACATGCACTGAGCTTGCGCCTGGAGGATGATGACAATGCCGATTACCTCACCTGCCCGGTAGCGCGTCTGATACGAGATGGGCGAGGTGGTTGGGAGATTGATCAGGCCTACATTCCCCCGCTGCTGAAGTTTGATGCTCATGCTGGATTGTTGCTTCAGCTGGACAACTTGCTGACTCAGTTGTCCGCCAAGCGTGAGCGGTTGATGGGCATGCGCCGGGAGAGCAACCAGCGCATGGCGGATTTCGCGGTCGCAGATGTAACGTTGTTCTGGTTGCTCAACGCACTGAATACCTACCAGCCGGTGTTGGCTGACCTTAAAGCACACCCTGCTCGGCACCCGGAGCAGGTGTATCAGCAGTTGGTGAAATGTGCAGGCGCGCTGCTGACGTTTTCGCTGGACCAGAGCGTCGAGGATATTCCGGCCTATCAGCATGCAGACCTGGAGGCTGTGCTTCCACCGCTGATGCGCACCCTATCGACCTTGTTGGAGGCGAGCCTGCCATCGCGCGTGGTGGCATTGCTGCTGGAAGCACGCAGTGCCAACCGTTGGCAGGTGGCACTGGCCGATCCTCGTTTGCTGGAGCCAGAAGGCGCTGATTTCTATCTGTCGGTGCGCTGCCGGCTGCCAGCCGTGCAAGTGCAGAGCCAGTTTCCACGGCTGTGCAAGATCGGCTCCCCTGATGATGTAGACCATCTGGTCAATGCCGCACTCGATGGCGTTCCGTTGAAACCCATGAGCCATGTGCCTGCGGCAATACCGCTGCGTATAGAGAACCAGTATTTCGCACTGGACCTGAGTCATGAAAAAGGGCGTGCCATGTTGGCAGATGGTGTGTGCGCGCTCTACGTACCGAGCGTGTTCCAGGACGCCAAACTTGAACTGTTTGCGGTGCTGCGCTCATGACTCTGGTCCAGCAAAAGAACGGTGCAGCCAAGGCGGATATCGACGCCTTGCTGCAGGACACCTACTTGCTGGTGGTCGAGTTGCGACACGGCACAGGCGTGCACAGTAGTCCGGAGCTCTGGCCTCGTTGTGTGGCGGATGTCGAGCATGTTCGGGCCTCGCTTCAGGAAGATGGCCTGGATAGCCGTAGCATCGAGCTAATCAGTCACGCGCAATGTGCCTTACTGGATGAGACGGTGCTCGCTTGTGCCGAAGGTAAGGCCCATGAGGATTGGGCGATGGAAACCTTGCAGGCCAGGTTTTTCAGTAGCCACCAGGCGGGTGAATCGCTTTATGAAGACATGCGCACCGTGCTGCGTGAAGCCTCTGCACATCCTTATGTCTTCACGGTCTTTCAGCGGGTGCTGATGCTGGGTTTTCTGGGGCGCTACCGTGATGTCAATCACCCAGAGCGGCAGCAGTTGCTAGCGGCAATCGATGCGCATGTTCCCCCTTTAGATACAAGTCAGTCTCTGGTCACCCACGTAGGGGGCACTTCACACCTCCCGATGTGGGGTTGGCTGCAGTCCCCGCTGGTCCATGTGGTGGCCGCATCTGGCCTGCTGATCGGCCTCTGGTGGGGGCTTGACCATACGCTGGGTGAGGCAGTCGCCTCGCTCCTGCCGGTGCAGGGGTGAGCGGGATGCAACTGAGACAAGTGCAAGGGCTCTGGCTATGGGCCGGAACGCTGTTCTTGCTGCTCATTGCCATGCTCCCGCTTGCTATCGAGTTGCAGCTTACAAGTGCCGTGGTCGTCACAGTCGCAGTATGGGCAGCGTGGCGCCGAAGCAAACGAGTTGCCGGCGAGGGGCGTGAACTGCAGTGGGCCAAGGGCGCCAGCTTACCTGCTGGGTCCTACCGCCATCCGGTAGTCCTGGTGGTAGGTGATTGTCTGGCCGAGTTGTTTGGTCCAGTGCCTGCTGAGCAGTGGGCATTGCGGGTAACAGGGGAGGGTTGCTATCTCCGGGTGCCTGATGTGCAGAAGCTGCCCACGACGGTTACCAGTCTGCTCTTGCAAAGGCCTGAGTGGAGCGACCAGCTGAGTGTCATGTGGGCCGTGGATCCTACCGTTCATACAGATGCTGCAGTGTTGGCGAATAAGCAGCGCAGCGTGCACCGCCAAGTTGTGAAGCTGCGCGAGTGTGGCAACCCACTGTCGCTGCTGGTGGTGGGCTATTTCCAGAGCACTTCGCAGACTCCGACCTGGTTTACCTGGGCGGCTGCCAAGCCGCGCGTGCAAGTACATGAGTCAAGTGAGTGCATGAGTCTTGCGCAATGGCAGAGATGGGGCACGGCCTCTGATTCCCGTGCTGCCCGACTGCGAGATGCGGTGCAATTGAATGCTGCTGCTGGCTGGTTGAACGATGTCTGTATGTCGGAAATACGCGTGCGGGCTTCTCGCCAGGAGATCGCAGCCGCCACCGTCGTTGCTGTTGCATGGGCCCCCTTCTCTGGCAGGCACCCTGAAAACAACCTATGGCACCGCTGGCTGCATGAGCGGACCGGCCTCTGCTTCGACCAGGGTGTGACTGATGAAGCCAATGGGTCATTCCCGTTCCCTGACGCTTTGCTCCATTTGCTGCCTCGCGGTGCTCGAAACAGGAGGTCGCACAGGGCTGTGCTGATGGGGGGCTGGCTATTTGTGCTGGTAGGCGCCATCGCTCTGGCAAGCTCAGCATGGCAGAACACATTGCTGGTTAGGCAGGTCACCGACGACCTGAGGCGCTACGACGCTGCTTCGGCGAGCGCTGAGCCGGACAGGCAAACCGTACGAGAGACCGCGCTGGCCGTGCTTCATCAGGATGCCGAGCGCTTGGACCACTATTACCGCCAAGGTGCGCCGTGGTCGCTAGGCCTCGGCCTATACCAGGGCGAAAAGCTGCGCCCGTCATTGATGGCGGCCATTAACGGCCATCGAATCCCGACGACGCCGCAGGCTTCGCCCGACAGGCCTCAAATGGTGCGCTTGGACAGCCTTTCACTTTTCAGCAGTGGCAGTGCGCAGCTGAAACCGCAGTCAACCAAGGTCCTGGTCACAGCATTGGCAGGCATCAAGGCACAGCCTGGCTGGCTGATCGTGATCACAGGGCACACGGATGCCACGGGCAACGACGAAAACAACCTGCGCTTGTCGCGTGCACGTGCGACTGCGGTTCACGACTGGATTCAGCACATGGGTGACATCCCCAGCAACTGCTTCGCAGTGCAAGGCCTGGGGGCCAGCCAGCCTATTGCAAGCAATGAAACGGAACAAGGACGGTCGGCCAATCGCCGAGTTGAGATTCGCCTGGTACCGGAGGCGGGGGCCTGCCAGTCCTCGACTGCGGGCTCAGGCCTGCAACCCCTGTCGCATTCCGCGACCTCCAACTCTTGAAAGAGGATTTTCTAAATGGCTATTCCTGTTTACCTGTGGCTGAAAGACGATGGCGGAGCTGATATCAAAGGCTCGGTAGATGTGAAAGACCGGGAGGGCAGTATTGAAGTGGTCGGCCAAGATCATGACCTGTACATCCCCACGGATAACAACACGGGCAAACTGACCGGTACTCGTATCCATACACCTTTTGTTTTCACAAAAGAAATCGACGCTTCCTCGCCGTATCTCTATAAGGCCGTTACAACCGGGCAGACGCTCAAAGAGGCAGAGTTCAAATGGTACAAAATCAATGATGCCGGTCAGGAGGTTGAATACTTCAACACCAAGCTGGAGAACGTCAAGGTCGTGAAAGTTGCGCCCAAGATGCACGACGTAAAAGACCCCGCAAAAGAAAAGCATAACCACTTGGAGTTGGTCGAGCTTCGCTACGAGAAGATCATCTGGACGTACAAGGATGGAAACATCATTCATTCCGACTCTTGGAATGAGCGAGCTACCGCCTGATACAACTTGGCCGTCGCCCTGTAATTGCTGACGGCCCTCAGTGTACTGGGTTGAGCGTCCGCGCGCGGGCGCTCAGCCAAGTACACCTCGGTTACAGATACGTCCACTCATGACGTTACGTTGATCATTGACGACAAGGATGCCCTGTATGGCACATGATCCTACCCGCTTGCTCCGCCGTCTTAACGCATACTGCACACAGGCACTTTCGGCGGCAGCATCGCTGTGTCAGGCACGTGGGCACAGTCATATCAGTATCGAACACTGGCTCTTGAAGTTGTTTGAGCAAGGAGAAGGCGATCTGGTGGTCCTTGCCCGTCGATACGGATGGGATATGGACGCCCTCTGGCAAGCGCTGCTTGCACACTTCGAAACATTGCCGCGCAGTGTAACTGGCAAGCCTCAATTGAGCCGCGAGGTGCAGCAGCTGATTTCCGATGCCTGGCTACAAGCGTCGTTGGATCGCGACTGTGAACAGGTGCGCTCAGTACACTTGCTGGCGGCGCTGTTAGAGACGCCAAACTTGCTTGAATGTTCAGCCGCTTGGCCTTTATTGAGTATTGGCGCTAAGCAACTTCAGCAAGTGGAGGCGCTGCTTGAATCCGATTCGGAAGAGAGCCTGCACGCACTGGCGTTCCCGTTTGACTCAGCGGCGGCGGGGGAGGTCAAGACTGTAGCTGCCACCAGTGGCGATGGGGCTCAATCAGCGATCCTCGATCAGTTCAGCCATGATGTAACCGCCAAGGCTGCAGCGGGGCAGATCGACCCCGTCTTCGGACGTGACGATGAGATTCGTCAGGTGATTGACGTACTGAGCCGCCGCCGCAAGAACAACCCCATTCTGGTTGGCGATCCCGGTGTCGGGAAAACCGCCTTGGTCGAAGGGCTTGCCTTGCGCATCGTCAGCGGTGATGTCCCCGACAGTCTGAAGCCGGTGAGCATCCGCACGCTTGACCTCGGGCTGCTGCAGGCCGGGGCCGGCGTCAAGGGCGAGTTCGAGCAGCGGCTCAAGAACGTGATCGATGCCGTCCAGCGGTCTGAAACACCAATCCTGCTTTTCATCGATGAAGCGCATACCTTGATCGGGGCCGGCAACCAGGCGGGGGGCGCTGATGCCGCTAACCTGTTGAAGCCAGCCCTGGCCAGAGGCGAGTTGCGAACCATCGCTGCCACCACTTGGAGCGAGTACAAGCAGTATTTCGAGCGTGATGCTGCGCTGGAGCGGCGCTTCCAGATGATCAAGGTAGATGAGCCGGACGATGCCAGCGCCTGCTTGATGTTGCGTGGGCTCAAAGCGCGTTATGCCACCTATCACGGCGTGCATGTTCAAGACGCCGCCGTGCAGGCGGCGGTCAGCTTGTCCCGACGCTTTCTGACGGGGCGCCGCCTGCCTGACAAGGCGGTTGACCTGATAGACACCGCCTGCGCACGCGTTCGCATGAGCCTCGATTGTGAGCCGCAGGCATTGGTCCAACTGAAGTCGCAAAAGACGGCCCTGACTGCAGAGCGAACTGCTTTGGAGCAGGACGCACAACTTACCGGCAAGGTGATTGAACTCCGCCTTGCGAAGATCAACGTCCAGTTGGTTCAACTGGAGAGCCAGCAGGCCGCGCTGGAGCTGCAGTATCAACAAGAACTCGAACTGATGCAGCAGTTGCTCAATGTCCGTCAGGCCGAGCAGGTCGATACAGCGGCCTGCGCGCAGTTACAAAATGAACTGAGCTACGTACAGGGGAGTCGGCCACTCCTATCGCTCGACGTGTGCGCCCGCAGTGTGGCTGAAGTGATCGCCGACTGGACGGGAGTACCCCTTGGCAGCTTGCTCAAGGACGAACACGCCAGCTTGTTGAATCTGGAGGACCAACTGGCTGAACGCGTTGTCGGCCAAGAACCGGCCCTGCTTGCACTGGCTCAGCGGCTGCGTGCCGCCCGAACAGGGTTGGCGAACGACAACGCGCCGATGGGCGTTTTCCTGCTGGTCGGCACCAGTGGTATCGGCAAGACGGAAACGGCGCATGCCCTGGCCAGTAGCCTGTTCGGCGGTGAGAAGTCGCTCATCACGCTCAACATGTCCGAGTACCAAGAGGCGCACACCGTCAGCCAATTGAAAGGGTCTCCGCCTGGCTATGTTGGCTACGGCCAGGGCGGCGTACTCACCGAGGCCGTTCGCCAGCGCCCCTACAGCGTCGTGCTGCTGGACGAGGTCGAGAAAGCCCACCGAGATGTCCTCAACCTGTTCTACCAAGTGTTCGATCGCGGCTTCATGCGCGATGGCGAAGGCCGGGAGATCGATTTCCGCAACACGGTCATCCTGATGACTTCCAACCTCGGCAGCGACCTTCTGCACAGTTGCATCGAGCAGCACCCAGCCACAGAAGATGCAGCCCTCCATGAGCTGCTACGTCCGGTGCTACGCGAGCACTTCCAGCCGGCACTGCTGGCACGCTTCCAGACTTTGATCTTCCGCCCATTGGAAGCGGGTGCGCTCAAGCGCATTGTCGCGATCAAACTCGACCAGGTTGCCAGGCGCTTGCAGCGTCATTACGGGTTGCAGTGCGAGGTAGAAGACTCGCTCTACGAAGCCTTGGTCGCTGCCTGCCTGTTGCCTGATACCGGCGCTCGCAACATCGACAGCTTGCTGAACCAACAGATCCTACCGGTACTCAGCCAACAGCTACTGCAGCGCCAAGCCCTGGGGCAGCCAACTCAGACGGTGACACTCGGGTACTGCGAAAACAGCGGTATCAGTTTGAGCTTTTTCGATGAACACGATACAGCGCTACTTGCTGCCGAGGGGGCGTGATCATGGCGAAGCCATTACTTAGTTTCACCCATAATCACTACATGCTTGAAGTCGATGAGCTGGATGACGTTAAGCTCGATGTACTGTCGTTCAACGGTGAGGAATGGCTGAGCCAACCCTTCAAGTACAGGGTAGCGTTCACCTCTGCCACGCAGGACATCGAGGCTGCCAAGGTCCTGGGGAAGGACGCCAGTTTTCAAATGGGGTCGTCAGGGCATGCCCCGGTCAATGCGATCCCCGGCGCAGCGTCACGCACGTTGCATGGTGTGATCACGGGTTTCAAGCGCCTCTCCAGCTCCAGGGATGAAGCCCGTTATGAGGTAACCCTGCAGGCTCGCCTGGCATTGCTCAACCGTGGCAAGCAATACCGGATCTACCAGCATCAGTCGGTTCCGGAAATCGTCGAAAACATCCTGCGCAGCCGCCACCAGTTTGAAGGGCAGCACTTTCTGTTCGACCTGGTACGCGAATACCCCAAGCGCGAACAGGTCATGCAATACGGTGAAAGTGACCTGGCCTTCATCAGCCGTTTGTTGGCAGAGGTGGGCATTTGGTACTGCTTCACCCACAACGACAAGCTGTCGATCGATGTTGTCGAGTTTCACGATCACCAGCAGCATTATCAGTTCGACATCAGTCTACCGCTTCGCCCCCTGTCTGGCCTGACCAGCAACGGCCAAGATGGCGCCTGGGCGCTGCAGGTCAGTCATGAGGTTGTGGAGCAGCACATCAACGTGCGCGCCTATCACCACCGCGATGCTGCGGCCTTCCTGGAAGGAGACGTGGATCACAGCCGGGGGGCGACGACCACCTATGGCGAGGGCTACCACTACGGCGAGCCCTATACTGCGTTGGGTGACGCAATTGCCCAAGATGAGGACTTGGAAAGCGAGAGCGGCTACTTCTACGCTCGCCTAAACCATGAGCGCTTCCTAAACGGGCAAACCCGCTGCAGCGGCATCAGCAGCAGCGTGACCCTCGCCCCAGGCCAAGTGGTCACCATCACTGACGGGGCACCGCAGGTCTTTGAGCCTGGGGTCGTCATGACGCATCTGACCGTCGAGGCTGCCCGGGACTGCAGTCTGGAAGTTACCTTCGAGGCGATTCCCTACTCAGAGTCGATATGCTTTCGACCTCCATTGCCGAACAAGCCGCAGATTGCGGGCACGGTACCAGCGCGGGTCACCAGTACCCAGCAGAACGATCCTTATGGCCACATCGACCTGGAAGGTCGCTACCGTGTGAACTTCCTGTTCGATCGGGACAGTTGGAAAGCGGGCGAGGAGAGTGTCTGGCTACGGCTGGCGCGACCTTACGCGGGCGACACCCATGGCCTGCACCTGCCGCTGATCTGCGGCACCGAAGTGGCGGTGG
>Ga0213824_1000245_pt1 | contig 46963 bp, 28 predicted proteins | sample MC6MC0906MG_FD_179892 | JGI IMG/M metagenome (GOLD analysis project Ga0213824, IMG submission 179892) | Enriched soil aggregate microbial communities from Iowa State University, Ames, United States - MC6-MC0906-MG | ecosystem: Environmental > Terrestrial > Soil > Unclassified | place: USA: Iowa...
ACTTAATCCTTTTTGTGTGAATGCAGAAAAGATTACGTTGTATGAGGATGTTTGTGATGTAGTTCAGGTGGAGAACTAAATGATGTTATTAATTTTAGTTTTACATGCTAGAGTCTCAGATTTTTGTATTCATTAGAGTATTACAACGTCAAAATTCATACATCTGTTTTATAATTGATAATTGTTATCACTTATAATAATTAGTATATAAGTTAATTATATTAGGAAGGTAGGAACGATATATGGATATAGAAGATTTATTACTATGGAATCATGCTTTAATTAAGGTACTAGATGTTCGCCATAGGATACTGAACATTGGGGAATCTTTGAGATCATACAAAGTTCCATCGAGTATGTTTATCGTTGTCACGCGAGGAGATGCTCAAGTACGACTTGATAATATGGATTATCATGTGCAACAATTTCAGATTATACATAGTGGAAAAGGATTAAACTTAGATATTTATTTTGTAAATGAGGAGCTAGAGTATTATTTCATTTTTTATAAGGCTTCTTTTTCTTATCCTGTTCGTCAGGAAATAAACTACTTAAAGGAAAAGAGAGACATTTTTCAAACGCAATATAGCTTTATACCAAATTATCCATTTGTTATTCATGATAAGGTACAGTCTATGTACAAGAGCTGGCACCAATCACAGTGGCTTGAGCGTTTTCAAGCAAAGACTTTATTTTATCAAATTGTTTTGAGTATCTATCAACAGTTAAGCGAGCAAGGAATAGAAATACAACAAACAGATCTTACAGAACAAATAAAGCTGTACATTGAGGAGCATTATACACAACCAATTCGTTTAGATTCTATTGCAGATCGTTTAAATTACAGTGTATCTCATCTATCCGCATTATTTAAAAAGGAGACGAGTTATAGCCTTATAAAGTATGTAACACATATAAGAATGGAAAAAGCGGTAGCTAGTTTAAGAGCAACTAATATTGCATTGAAAGAGATTGCAAAAAGTGTTGGTTATAATGATGTCCATTATTTTAATCGACTTTTTAAAAAACATACAGGCATGTCTCCAGGTAAGTATAGAAAGTTCGTCACAGAAAGAAATATAGAAGATTCTCCACAAAACATCATGGAATCGTCTATTGATGGGGAGAGCCTCCAACGATATATTGATAGTGATAATCATTATCAGTATAAGCGAGAGGAAGATATACATATGCATAGAAGTTCAAGGGTTTCATTCACAGCAATGGCGCTACTTTGCATTACATTATTATTATCAGGATGTACGGGAGGCACATCTAATTTGAACAATGAAACAACAGGACAAAATCAGACTGTTGCAGAAAACCAGTCTGCTAACTCGTCTGAGACAAGAGTTTATAAGGATAGTCAAGGAATGGAGGTAGAAATTCCTACAAACCCGGAAAGAATTGTACTTCAGGGTAATTCGATCGGTGATTTGCTTGCATTAGGTATAGAGCCTGTTGGGGTAGACCGTCGTTTTATTGAGAGCGGTGTTTTAGAAGATAACGGGAAAATTAGTTCAACAGATATCGGCTTTCCAACAAACTTGGAGAAGGTGCTCACATTAAAGCCAGATTTGATCATGCTGTCATATGTTATGGATAATGAGGTTGAAGAAGCTTCTAAAATTGCACCAACTGTTGTTTTCGATGGTATGCAGCCATTAAAGGATAGATTACCAGTCATTGCTGATATTGTTGGTAAAAAGGAAGAAGGAGAGCAGCTACTGAAGAAATATAATGAAGATGCCGATGCAATGTGGGAGCGGCTTCGTGGAGAGGGTAAGGTAGATGAAGGTGAAACGGCAGTGGTATTCCAATTTTTTTGGAATAAAAAGATGTTTGTAATGAAAACAGGCGGGGTAGCAGATTTACTGTATCAACCAAAAGGGTTTGCCATGGACGAAAAGGTGCAAGCACTACAGCCAAATAGTGGACCATATATTGAGATTACTAAAGAAACGCTGCATGAGACACTTATAGGCGATCGCTTATTTGTATTAATGTCAGGGGATAAAGAGGCTCAAAAGGCCTTTGACGAATTAAAGCAAGAGCCATTGTGGAACTCTTTACCTGCCGTGAAAAACAATAAAGTACATTTCATTGAGGATAAATGGAATTATGATGATATGACAACGAGTAATATGCTGCTAGGGGAATTTCCAAATATGCTAACAAAATAAATAATAGTTATACGGCATTTTGATGCTATAAATAACCCCAAGTGTGGAGAAATCGTCACTTGGGGTTTTCATCGTCATTAGGAATTTAAAAATCGAGGGAGCCGGCTAAGCATACAAGGAAGGACACTAACATGATCCTCCTCATCGAACTTCACAAAATCGGTGTGAATGCTCTTGTCATTTAAACGCTTCATTCGTTCTGCTGCTTGCTCAGCTCCTTCAAGCATATCGGGCAGTTCATTGGCACCAATTGTGAGCAGGAGATTGATAGCATGATTACCAATCCAAGCTTCACTAAATATTTCTATTTCTTTTAACACAGCATTGTCAGCCCACCAAACAGAGGGACTTCCGGCTACAACGTGAGTAAATAAATAAGGTCTTGCACATAAAGCGTATAGAGTAAAAAGACCACCTAATGAATGACCAACAATGGCTTGTTTACTTTTATTAATGGGCCATTGCTTTGCCACTGCAGGCATCAAATCATGTTCAATAAAGTCTAGAAAATCATTCGCCTTGCCATTAGGAGGCCAAGGCGTACCATCAGGACGTGGTCGCAGATTTTCTTCACTTACAGGTAGTGTAAAATCATTGCATCGTCGTTCCATATCAAATGGTTCCTTCGAGGGATAGCCAATACCTATAACCAGAATGGGGTCGAAGCCTTTTGGTTTTCTTGTTTGTAGCTTTATTGCCTCTGCAAGGGTTGGAAAAAGTGCATCTCCATCTAAGGCGTAAACCACAGCATAGCCATCTGCTGGTGGCTCGTCTGCTGGGGCCGCAATCAAAATTCGATAGTCTAACTGTTGTTGGGATGTCACAGTGTATTCATAATAGCCTTCTGACACATAAGGTTTCTTTGTCATTGTTTTCATGGCGTTAAAAACTCCAATACGTCATCTATAACTTTTCCTTGTGCATGAATGCCCCCATTTAGCCAATAATCTCCTGATGTTTCGTATACTTGATTGTTTTTGAAGGCAGCTGTACTTTGCCAAATTTTACTTTCCTTAAATTCCTTTAAAAATTCATCTCCAAGATTACCATCATTGATAAGGAAAATATAATCTGCATCAAGCTCTGGTAAAATTTCTAATGATACTTCGAAGGCACCATTCTTCACTAAGCTGCTTTGTTCAAATCCTAATTCATGTGTTAATACATAACCACTGAAATACTCATCAGTCATGAAGAACATACCTTTCGCATTAAAGCGAATTAACGCCACTTTTTTCCCTTCACTAATGGCAACCAGCTTTGCTTTTGCAGCATCCACTTTCTCTTGATAACTTTGCAATGTTTGCTCAGCCCTATCTGGTTCATTAAGCAGCTGCCCCAATACTTTAATAGAACCTTCTAAATCACTTGCTGCATTTTTGAATACGTATGTTGGAGCAATTTTTGCATATTTTTCATATGTGCCATTTTCAACATAAAAAGAATTGTGCAAAATAATTAAATCTGGTTTGTTAGCCATAATTGCTTCGGCAGATGGGGGACCACTTGCAAAGCTAATTTCTGGTACACCTTGTAACTGATCTTGCAAATAGAGCTGTGGCTTAACGCCATTTGACCATTGCATCATGGGTTTAATGCCTAAAGCAAGCAGCGAATCCTCCATGACAGGAGCAAATATTTTTGTCGGCTTAACAGGTAATGTCACGTCATTTCCAAGCTCATCCTTTATTGTTAATGGGTAAACATCTTTTTGCTTCTTCGTGTTTTCTGAGACTGCCTGTGTTTCTACCTTTTCTTCTTTATTACTTGATTGAGCATTGCAGGCAGTAAGTACGCCAATAACAAGTAATAAAGAGGCTAACACAAAGAAAGATTTTAAATTTGTTTGACAGTAATTACGAAAGTTTTCGTTCATTGTTCATCAAGGTCTCCTTCTACTGATAATGATTCTCAAGTAGAATTATAATTCAGTGTTAGATAGGATGCCATGGACGGGAACAGGAAAGGGATTTGGATTTTTTCCGGTTAACATTAACAATGTTTCATCTAACATTCGATTAATGGCAATAGCAGAGTACTCAAACCAAGGATTCGATGGTAAAACATAGACGTGTCCATTTTTTATAGCCTGCAACTTCTTCCAACTGTCAAGGTATTGTAAAGCGAGCCAATAATTTCGAGTTGCCGCATCAGGGCAAATGATGAATAGCAAACGGTCTGGGTTTATGTCTAGTAGCTGTTCAAGGGTGATAAGCTCGTTACATGTTTGTTGTTGAGCATCAATAGGATGAAGCTGTAAATCTGTAAAAAGAACATCTTGAATTCCTTTATTACAATATAAAAATAATTGATCTCCACATAATCGAAGTACAGCAAAAGTATCCTTTCCAACAACTCGTTTAATCTCCAGCTTTGCCTGCAATACTTTTTGCTCGTACGTTTGAATGAAATGTTTACAAGAGCTCTGTTTATTGATGGCATCTGCTATTTCTGTTAACTGATTTTTCCAATCCTTTGCTTTTATAGACACATTTTTGACGCCAATTGATTCAAGCCAATTTACCATTGATAGGGATGGTTCTTCCTGAAAAATATGAATATCTGGCTTTGCAGATGCTAGTTTTCTGAAGTTATCCTCCGATTCCGCATCAAATATATTTAAATGCACATGAATTTGATCCTGGTAATGGTTGTAATAATAAGGACTCCACTTAGCATTAAGTGGCGCCGCGACTGGTATTAATCCTAGTGCTAGTAAATTTCCAGTAGTAGACACAGAAAAGGTAGAAATGCGCTGACGAGCTATTTTGCTATAAGAGGATGGCGAAACCCCAACCTCCTTTTTAAATTTTCGACTGAAATAAAACTCGTCACTGTAGCCAACCTTTCTAGCAATATCACGGAACAATAAGTCCGTATCACGTAGTAATTGTTTGGCATGTCCAATGCGTAGCTCTGTTAAATAATCAGTAGCACTTTGGCCGAATGCCTTTTTAAATGCCTCACCAAAATAGCTGGGACTGAGACCAGAAATGAAAGCTAAATGATCAATCGTTAGAGGCTGATGATGGTTTTTCGCAATATAATTTCGAATATCCTTTAATGATATTTGAGTTGTCATCATATCTGTAGCACTTTCCGTTTTCATGTTAACATGTCACCTCTTGTATGTTAGTGTGAAAATTACTTTACATTAACCAATAGCTTCGGTAATGCACCAAGTAACTTCTCTCTTGTAAAAGCATCGCTGTAATTCCATTTTGTTGCGTCAATTAAATAAGCGTGGTTATTTTGAACAGCAGAGAGTTCTTTCCAACTATCACTATTGAGCAATTCCATAGTAGCTATTTGCGATTCAGGCTTGTCAGATAATAGCATAAAGATTCGATCACCAGCGTACTGAGGTAAGTGATCAATTGGTATTTCCTTATAGCCCTTTCCTGCTTGTAGTAATTTTTTAACTTGTCTATGAGGCTGGAATCCACATGGATGAAAAAGCGCAGGGGATAGACCTGTACAGCCCATAACAAATAGCCGTTTACCATGGTCAAAAGTAAAAACTGTAGCCGTTTCACCAGGCTTTACAACTTTTTGTAACTGCTGCCACATTGTATTTTCTTGTAGTCTAAAATGTACTAGCCAATCTTCTGCTTGTTGTTTTTGGTTAAGCCACTGCCCTAGTAGAAGGATACGTTCATCTAAAGAATCCCAGGAATTTAGTGTAATGGTTGGAGCAATAGACGATAATGCCTGATATTGCTGCTCGTCGCTATTTGTAAAGATAATTAAATCTGGATTCAGCTTCGAAGATTTTTCAACGTTAATTGGAAATGCCACATCTTGCACATAGGGAACGTGGTTTTTATAAAATGATTTACTAATAGATTTTTTGTCACCACCTATTGGCTGTACATTAAAAATCAACATATCCCCAAATGTTTCTCCATGATAAATAATTCGATGAGGTGAGGTAGGAATTTCTACTTCATGCCCTGTCCAATCTTTAACAATAGTCCTTTGCTTATATTGACGAGCAAACTGCTTTGGTGGAATGCCAACGATCTGTCGAAAGCGGCGGTTAAAATAATATTCATCATCAAATCCAACCTGTTGGGCAATATCTTTTAAAGGTTCATTTGTTTTCAGCAGTAATTCCTTTGCGTTTTTTAGGCGTAAATCTGTTATATAATCCAATGGCTTTTTCCCTGTTAAAGTTTGAAAGATTGCACTATATTGCCATTGAGCTAAATGGGCTAATTCAGCGAGTTTTTTTACTGGTAAAGACTGCTGATAGTACTTATGTATATAGTCGATTGTTTGTTCAACAGCCTTTGTAATATTTACTTGGTAATCCATATGAAGCTGATGTTCAAATAATAAATGTAATAATTCATACAAGACCACTTGTTGTTTAAGATAATCTGTATGAGGCTTCATAGTATACAAATCCTCTGTTAGACGAGTAAAGCGGGTAGAAGGGTATAACGTATATTCAATTTGCTCAGAAAAAATGGGTCCTACATATGGAGATGGGCCTAGTATTAACTGAAAAGCTGAAAAGGAAATTTTATAGAAACGGAAACATTTAGTTATATCCGATAAATCAATCATAGAATGAGGCTGTACAAGAAAAATCTTACCTTTAGTCACAAGATAGGGAATTTCATCAATCGTTAACGTTCCACAACCATCCGTAAAAAGGATCACAGTGTGATAAGAGGTTGAAATAAACGGATAGCTCTGTGAAATACAGTCAATAGCTTCTAAATGAAAAAGTAAGTCTTTGTTAAAAGAAGCTGAATTTTTGTCTTCCATTAGTTGACTTCCTTTCTAAATGAAAATCATTATCAATTAACTGTATTGTATAAAAAGTAAAGAGACATTTCAACAAAGATGAAATGTCTCTTACTATCTATTTTTTTAGCATATTTGGTAGTTCAGTTAGCAGCCATTCTCTAGTTGAGGCATCACTATCAGCTTTTCGAATGTCAATTGTGTAGACATGTCCATTTTTCACAGCAGGGAGGCCCTTCCAAATTTGACTTTCCATCATTTCCTTTGTAGACTGTTTCGCTTCATCAGGTACTGGCGTAAGGATGAAAATTCGATCTCCTGCATACTCAGGAAGAAGCTCTGTGGAGATTTCAGCAAATCCTGTCCCATCATCTAGGATTTGTTGTATTTTGTCGTCAGGCTTTAAGACATTGGAGTCGTAAATAACCTGTGAAAGCCCTGCACGTGCCATCACAAACAATCGATCCCCAGGATAATAGGTTAAAACAGATGCCGTTTCATTTTCTTTCATAATTCCTTCATCAACTAAGGATTTCCACATTGTATCTGCCTTAGCTTTATAATTGCTGAGCCATTTTTCTGCCTCTTCCTTCTTGTTTAATATATCTCCAAGTTCTGTTAAACGTTGTTCTAAAGGTGCAAAGGAATCGAATACAATGGTTGGTGCCACTTTGGATAGCTGTTCATAGATCTTTTCATCTGAAGTCGTCACAATAATAAGATCTGGTTTTAGCTCAAGTGTTTTCTCAATATTGATTGGGAAGCCGACATCCTCTACATTTTGTACCTCTTTCTCCCATGCATAATCAGTAATCCAGGAGAAACCTGCACCTACTGTTTGGGCATCTAACGCAACAATATCACCATAGCCCTCACCATGATAAATCACTCGTTTTGGCTCTAGTGGGATTTCCACCTCATGATTTAAATAGTCTTTATAAACACGTACATTGCTTGCTGCTGGTTGTTCTTCCTCTTTTTTTGATGTTTCATTTTTTGAGCCACAAGCAGCTAGTACTAATCCTAAAGTTAGCAATACGCTACAAAGAAGCATATATTTATTAAACGTTTTCATGCCTAGTCCTCCAAAATAGTATTTAATAGATAATGAGAATCATTATCGACATTAGTTAGCATAAAGGAGCATGTTAACTTTCACAATGGAGAAATTAAAGTAGCACCATTTATTTTTATCCAAAACTTAATTGATGATCATGTAGATTTTGGAAATAAAATCCGTGTAACCGTTAAAATATCCGCCAATTGGTGGAGAACGATAATTAAAAAGATTAAACTAACCATGTTTCCAAATGATAATAATTATCAATAATGGGAGGATGAAGGGAAATGAAAAATTTTTGGCTGTTTGTTACAACTGGTATGTTATTGATTGTAACAACGACAGGGTTTGCACGTATGGCCTATGGCATTATCTTACCCTTTATGCAGCAGGGGCTATCACTGTCAACAACACAATCTGGGCTATTAGGAACAATGCTCTTTCTAGGCTATTTACTAACCGTAGGGCTTTCGGGAATGCTAACAATGCGGATTGGAGCAAAAAATGTTCTGCTCGTTGGAGGAGGCCTTGTTATTTTAGGCTTGGGAGGTCTAGTATTTGTCATAGGCTTTTGGTGGGCTGCTATTACTTTGTTCTTAGCAGGAGCTGGAAGTGCATTTGTTTATACACCTCTACTATCCATAGCTGTTAGCCTGTATCCAAAGAAACGAGGCACTGTGATGGGACTGTTAATGAGTGGAGCTGGTATTGGGATGCTATTATCAGGTTTACTCGTGCCATTTATGCTACAGCAATTTCCAGAGCTAGGCTGGAGGGGAGCCTGGTTAATATTCGCAATCATGACCATTGTAGTAGTGTTGTTAGCATTTTGGGTGATAAAGCAACCACAGGCTACAGCTGAAAAGGATACTACTGGAGATAGTAACGCTGATTGGCGAAGTAAGGAGCTGTATATGATTGCAGGTATGTATTTCGCTGTTGGATTAGTCTATCTTATCCCAAATTTATATCAAACAAGCTATATGAAGGAGCTTGACATCTCAACTGCTACAGCAGGCTCCATCTATGCAATTGCAGGCATCGTTTCTATTGGAGGAGCTCCATTTTGGGGAATGTTGGCTGATAAAATCGGTGTAAAAAAAGCTTTGATAGCAGCATTGCTATTATCTGTTATAGGAGATCTCCTTCCAATTATGATAGAAAATATAGGAGGGTTTATATTATCCTCCATTATATGGGGCTCTTCACTTGGCGGAGTTCTTGTTTTGATTCAAATGAAGGCTAGCCAGCAGGTGTCACCTTCGTATGTAGCATCTGCTATAGGTTTTATTTCCATTTTCTATGCGGTTGGTCAAATGATGGGACCGGGAATTGCAGGCTGGCTAATCGAGTATGCAGGAGGCTTTAAAATGGCTTATGGCTTTGGTGCAGTCATTTTTCTTTTTACACTACTTCTGTCAACTGTTCTTAAAGGTGAAAATATACAGAAACGATAAAGCCCCTTGGCGGATGTCACAAATTTTTTCGAGCTCGCTCAAAAAAATCTGAACGCAATTACGCTGGGGCGAAATTGATAGCTAAAAGTAATTCTGTTTGCTATACTTTGGTTATTTATTGATAATCATTCTCGATAAAGAACTGAAGGGTGGTGACAACCTCTATGAAAGTTGATTTTCATCAAAATTTTAATCATTTTTATCATGCATTAGAAATACTGAGTCCACAGGAAATACCACAGGATTACATGGCTTTTCAGTCAAGTGTAAAAGATGGAACTATACATCGACTTAGCCCACGTCAGGATTTGGAAGTGATTGTTTCTGATTATTCATTTTATAAAAACCATCAAATGGATATGCACACAATCAAGCCTATGGTAGAGATTAGCTTCTGTCTACAAGGGACTAGGGGAGTTCAAATTTCGGGTTGTGCCTATGAAATAACTGCAGGGACATGTTCATTACAATTTATTGAGCAAATAGAGGCTAGTTTTTTATTCAATAAAAATGAATTTTATCAAATGGTTGGTATTGGTATTCCAGTTTCAACCTTTAATCATTATATGGATAAGATAGATGGTAACGGTGAGAGTTCTATGAATTTCCATGAAGTTCTTAAAGGAGCCTCCTATCGCCTGTTTCAGGAAAAAATTGATGCTATCGATACGCTTATTTTGAAACAAATGCTGAATGCTATTGCGGCTAAAAAAATGACGAACTTAGAGCTCGAATATACTGTTATACAACTGTTAATGAGAACATTCCAAACTTTTCTTAGCCACCCAATTAATCCAACGGAATTCTCAAATAGTGATAGGGAAAAGATACGTCAAGCACAGGCTATTATAATTGAAAATATGATGAATCCACCATCCTTAATGGAATTGTCACGTTTAATCGGATTAAATGATTTTAAATTAAAAAAGGGCTTTAAAGAAATGTATGGAACAACAGTATTTGGCTATTTACGTGAGAAACGTTTAGAGAAGGCAAGTTATTTACTGCAAAACGGCTCAATGAATGTAACAGAGGTTGCCAATGCAGTGGGCTATTCCAATCCAAGCTATTTTGCTGAAGCGTTTAAAGGGAAGTATGGAATAAATCCTAGAGAGGTATTAAAGAAATTTTCTCAGCCATTTACCGAGGGGAACAATCTATGAGAAATGTAGAAGATCAGCTTAAGATATGGGAGAAGAGTGATTTTCGGGTGAAAGATATTCGCTTGTTTCGCTTGTTGAAGGATTAGATTTCACAGCCTTATAAAATTTTATTATAATGAAAATGATAATCAATATCGATTAAACGTTTGGGAGGATAGAAAAAGATGTCTTTAGAAAATAGCCTACTTTCTCATATTTTTTATCAGCCTATACAAATAATTCATTTAGAAGATATGCTAGATACCTATAAACACTCATCCCCATTTCCATGTATCATCATCGTTTATGATGGCAATGTTAGCTATACTCTTCAAAATCAGCAAATTGAGCTTCATGCTAGAACCATAATGTTTTGGGATCATATCAGTAATTTTCATATTCCCAATAATAGTAATGTGAGTGGAATAGTCATCGAGTATCGCCCATTTGGGGTAAGAGAATCCAGTTTATTTCAAAAAATCACCATGATTCAAGAATGTTCCCATAAGATTATGAGTCTAGCATTGGAAATAGAGAGGGAAGCGAGAGCTATGAAAAAAACGCATCCATTCCGCCTACAGAAACTATTCGCTGATTTGTTAGAGACGCTTTACACAGATTTAAATGAATCTATACAGCAAAAAGAAGAATCATGGATTGAAATCGCACTAGCATATATTCATTTACATTTTCATGAGGAATTGACTCGTGAACAAATGGCGGAAAAGGCACAAGTGAGTCCAGAACATTTTTCCCGTACATTTCTTAAGCATACAGGTTATCCATTTACTAAATACTTAACTTTACTAAGAGTTCGTGAATCACAAAAGAAGCTATTGTATGAAATGCCGAAATTAGATAATCTTGCGCGAGATGTTGGCTATCGAGAAGGAACCTATTTAAGTCGAAAATTTAAACAGCTAGTGGGTGTATCACCTTCCGTCTATTATCAGAAACCGAAACGTGTTATTGCCCTGAACACAAATCATACCGCATGCTTATTAGCGCTTGGGATTATACCTGAATTAGGTGTATTTTCACCATATATTGAGAGCTTAAAGCCAGTTCCCTCTGTACATAAACTAAAAGGCTATGAGCATAATGTTGCCACAAATTATCAAGAAATTATAGCTGCATGCCCTGATGTCATTATTAACTATAGTGGTGAAAGAGAGAGAAAAGCATTACTTTCGTTGGCACCTGTATTCGAGCTTCCATGTATGCAGTTAAGCTGGCGAGAACAGTTTCGCCTAATTGCCAATATTGTTGACAAACAGGAGCTAGTTGAAGAATGGCTATATCGATATAATGAACAGGTAGCGGATTGTAATCATATCCTCGATCAACAGATTGGTCAAAGGGGTACTGCAATTGTTTGGGAAATAGGTAGTAATGCAGCCTATTGTCTAGATAGTAGCTATGGTAGGGGAAGTCAAATATTATATGACGATTTAGAATTTAGTCGACCCAATTCGATTGTTTCTCAAAGTATTAGGGAAGCTGGTTTTTTTTCAGCAGAAATTGAAGAGCTTGTTCATTTTCCGGCAGATCATATTTTTATTACAGCTACTCCTAAGCAAGATTTCGGTAAAAAACGTCTTATGCAGGTGCTACACTCAGAACAATGGCGGTCTATGGAGGCTGTACGCAAGAAACAAGTGTATTTTATCAATCAGTATGAGTTATTTTATGGATATGACCCATTGTCAACAGCCGCTCAGCTGGAAGAATTGATGAGAGTATTGACATCATAAAAGTACATGGTGACAGATCACTTTCATGCATGGACATTTATAGTATACTCTTCTACAATAAATGAGAATTATTATCATTTAAGTTGTATGGAGGGATAAGATTGCTTTTACAAAAAAGAAAAATCATTGCTTCACTTTTTCTTGGATTACTGCTTCTATTAACGGCTTGTGGGAATACGACAACCTCAACCACTACGAATAAAGAGAGTGAATCAGCAGATACAAAAAAGGTTCAAACTATGAATGGAGAGATTGAAATACCCATAAACCCAAAGCGTATAGTTGCTGAAGAATATATTGCTACTTTAATCGTCTTAAATGTAAAGCCTATAGGTGCACCAGGATTAACACTTGAAAATTATTATTTAAAGGATGCCTTAAAAGGAGTTGCAAGCATTGGAACTTATGGAAAGCCGTCCACAGAAAAAATTATAGAATTAAAACCAGATTTAATTATTACAGGAAATGGGGATAATTATGAAGCTTTAAGTAAAATTGCTCCAACTGTTGTGATTCCTTATGGTGAATTAAAAGATGCACATGAAGAACTTACATACTTTGGTCAATTACTAGGCAAGGAACAGGAAGCAAAGGACTGGCTAGCACAGTATGATCAAAAAATTGCTGATGCTAAAGCACAGGTGGATGCGATAATCCCAGCGGATGCAAGCTTTTCAATTATTGAAGATGCGGGCAAAAAACTGTATGTTTATGGTGATAACTTTGGTCGTGGTGGACAGCCAGCTTATCAGGCACTCGGAAGAAAGCCACCTGCAAAAATTGCCGATGAAATTATGGAAAAGCAGTGGGCAGAGATTTCAGAGGAAATGCTAACAGAATACGCAGGTGACTATATTGTTTTGACTTCCGATACTCGAACGCTTGAGGATTTCAAGAAAGATCCAATTTGGAGTAGCTTACCAGCAGTAAAAAATAATCAACTTTACATCTGGCCAGAGGAACGTTCTTGGTATTACGATCCAACAGCTGTCCTTGCTCAGGTTGAAGAATTAACCAAATGGCTTACAAGTAAAAAATAAGAAAATGGTACTTCCTTGTTGATAAAGCAGGGAAGTATTTTGCATATCACGAAACTAATCTTCCATAAAAATAGAAAGTGGCACCTTTCGTTGGTACAGATTCCTGTAGAAAAACCATTCAGAAATATTTATTAATATCATTGAGAATGTTTATCATTTATAATGAAGAAAAAGTAATCACCTAATTTTTCTATGTTTTCATTAGAAAGGTGTGGAAATAAACAATGAAAATAGAGGATCATTTACTTTTGTGGAAATCTGCTTCCCTTCGCATATTTGATATCCGTTATACAAGGATGGAGCAAGATGAACAGCTTGTCTCATATCGATTTCCTGCAAGCAGTTTCCTATATGCCACGAAGGGTAAAGCAAATGTTTTATTGGATGGTAAGAGCTATAAGCTAGAGAGTTCTCATATATTACATGGTGGTAAAGGGGGATGCCTACATATCAGCTCTGTAGAGGAAGCATTTGAGTATTACCTGATTCTTTACAAAGCGAGTATGCCTCTTCCTTGCAAACCTGAGATACTAGCATTAATGGAACGTGATAATCCATTTCAGTTTCAATATGCGTTTCAAGTCTATCATGCATTGACTTTACAAGAAATACTTGCAGCTATGCATAGGGAATGGGAAACACAAGGGAACTTAGAGCATTTCTATGTTAAAGCATTGTTTTATCAATTTGTTTACGAGCTTTTACGACAGCTCTATAAACAACAGGTGCATGTTCATAAACCTGATCTAGTTGAGCAAATTAAAGATTATATTGAAGAGTACTATAGTCAGCCAATTACGAGAGAATCCATTGCACAAATTTTAAATTATAGTGTGCCCTATCTAGCAAAGCAGTTCAAACGTAAGACAGGTAGAAGTATTATTGATTATCTCATTCATATAAGAATTCAAAAGGCACAACAATTACTACTACATACCCAAGTAAGCTTACAGGAAATAGCCATCAGTGTTGGTTATGAAGATGTTTCCTATTTTATTCGTATTTTTAAAAAATACAATGGGTTAACCCCTGTACAATTTAAACAACAAAATCAGCATAAACGGAATGAATCGTATCGTCCTATTCATCGGCTTTCTTTGTCTAATGACAAGAAGTTACTGCAACATTATATTGATAATGATAATGATAATTATTATCAATATATACAAAAAGGAGATTTACCGATGAATAAGAAAACAAAGTCTTCAATTATGGCGACTCTATTTCTCTGTTTCACCTTATTTCTAAGTGCCTGTTCTGGTGGTACAGCAATAAATAGCTCTAATGGAGAGACAAAAGCACCAACTAATCAATCAACAGAAGTACAGTCAGCAACGAAAATTGTATCTACTGTGAATGGTGATGTAGAAATTCCTATTGATCCAAAACGTATTGTAACGGATAATTATCCAGGCTTTTTATTGACCCTAGGAATTAAACCAGTTGGAACACAGGAGCTTTATATGAAAAGTCCTTACTTAAAGGAGCATAATGAAGGAATTACTTATTTTGAAGACTCTCTTGAAGCAGTAGTTGATTTAAAACCTGACCTTATAATTACTGGAGACGAGAAAAAATATGAAGCCTTTGCTAAAATAGCTCCTACTGTCTTAATACCATTTACTTTAGAAATGGATGCAACATTGGAGGAGTTTAGTAGAATTTTAGATAAAGAGGAAGAAGTGAAGGCTTGGTTAGATGACTATAATCAAAGGGTAGCTAAAGCCAGACAAACCGTTCAAAATATTATTGGTAAGGATCAAACAGTTACGATTTTTGCTGGTGGAGCAAAAAATGACATAACATTATATGGTAATGGTTATACAGGGCGATCATTTTATGATGGGCTTGGACTAACTCCCCCCGCAAAGATAGTGGAGGATATTGATCCTGATAAGCCTTGGCTGCAATTATCACCTGAATTGCTTACAGACTATGCAGGTGATTATATTTTTATGGCTGTTGATAAAGCTGTGGAAACATACGATTATAAAACCGAGCCAATTTGGAAAACACTAGATGCTGTGAAAAATGACCAAATTTTTGAAATTGATGGATGGAGTTTCTGGTTTTCAGACCCTATCTCTATATTAGGGCAAATAGAGGAAGTGACAGAGTTGTTAGTACAGCATGCACAAGATAAATAAATGAAATTGAATAAATCACTCAAGCATTGGAAAGTTTGAGTGATTTTTTCTATGTTTTGTGTACTATTGTTAGAAAATTATATTGAGAATGATTATCAATTATAATAAACTTGGAGGTAGTGATGAATTGGAAGGAATGATGTAGGATGCTACCAGAAGAGGAGTTTCTATTTCTTTGGAATCATGCAACGATTAAAGTGCTCGATATAAGATATGAGCTATTCAAACCTGAGGAAATAGGAAAATCATATAAATTACCTGCTAATATGTTTCTTTATTCTACAGGTGGTGGTGCAGAAGTCCAGATCGATTTAACAAAATACACACTAGAGGGCTTTCATCTTATTCATGGTGGAAAGGGCTCCACTCTACAAATCGTTTCTACAGACAAAGGGTTTGAATACTATTTGGTATTTTATCGAGCCTCCATCCCTTTAACCTCTAATAAACTGATAGCAAGAGCCATGCAAAGAAATAATCCTTTCAAATATCAATACAGTCTTGTCCCTAACTCACCTATTACTATGTTCGAAAAAATACATTATATGTATATAGAATGGGAAAATGCCAATAATCTCAGCAAATTTACCATTAAATCGCTATTCTATCAATTATTAAACGAGATTTTCAGGCAGTTAGAACAGGACAGTGTCGACATTCAAAAGTTGAATGTCTCAAGTCAAATTAAAGCCTATCTAGAAAAAAACTATGCGCAACCACTGACTTTAGAATCTATTGCAAAGGCATTACGCTATAGCCCATCTCATTTATCCATTCAATTTAAGCAACAAATAGGTTGTAGCCCCATTGAGTATTTAATACAGCTTCGAATTGACAAGGCCACGATTTTACTTATAAAGACGGATGCTAGCTTACGTGAAATCGCTATGAGTGTGGGATATAGTGATGTTTATTATTTTAGTAGATTGTTCAAAAAAAGAGTAGGTGTTTCACCCACACAATTTCGCCAAAGAGAGCAAGCTGGTCGCCTAGTAAAAGATAGTCCTTCAATGTCTGAAAGATACTCCATTGTCGATTTCGGTTTCCAACAGTATATTGAGAATGATTATCAATATAGAGAGAGGAAGTATGAATCGATGAATAAAAGAGGAACTTCAACTATTGCAACACTTTTATTGTGTCTTACACTTTTATTAAGTGCCTGTACTGGCGGAGCTGCCATTAATACGTCAAGTGGAGAAAGCCAAGCATCTACTACACAAACAGAAGCAACTGCATCACAGACGAAAATTGTCTCAACAATTAAAGGAGATGTAGAAATACCGATTAATCCTGAACGAATAGTTGTGATGTATTATACAGGCGATGTGCTAGCTTTTGGTGTAACACCTGTTGGTTCTTCAAAAATCCAAGAGGGAGCAGCATTTGAGGAAGAATTAAAAAATACTAAAAATTTAGGTGAGTGGTTTGAGCCTAATGTTGAGGCAGTGATACAACTAAAGCCAGATGTCATTATTGTACCAAGTAATGAAGAGCTATATGGACAAATGGAAAAAATTGCGCCTACAATCGTCATAGATGATGCAACAACATCGTTAGATAAACGCTTAACAAAGATTGGTGAAGTTCTAGGTAAAGAAAAAGAGGCAAAAGAGCTTTTGGCTAATTTTTATGAAAAAGTAGAGGATAGTCAAGAAAAGCTAAAAGAGGCAGGAATTTTAGACAAGACCGTTAGTATTATGGAAGGCGGCAAGGGAAAAATGTCAGTTGTGACAAGCTATACCTTTGGACGCGGTTCACAAATAATTTATGAGCATTTGGGATTGAAGGCACCAAAAATTATTCAACAGAAGATTGATGAGAAGGATAATAAACAGCAGGCAATGGATGTTTCTTTAGAGACATTAACGGATTATGCAGGTGATTATGTTTTTCGTTCATCATATGAAGGAATGGCAGATTTAACGAACCATCCAGTATGGGTTAATATTCCAGCTATTAAAGAAGGTAGGCTTATTGAAATAGATTTTGGTTTTTGTTATTACAATGACATTTATTCATTAAATAAACAACTAGATTTCATTGTTGATCGTTTATTGGCAACGACAAAATAAGTATGATAAAAGCTGCTTACTAGTTTTTAAGTTACTAGAAAGGCAGCTTTTTTGGATAGAAATGATGAAATAATTATACAAGAGATGCTTTGTTTTCTCTTGTCTCTTTCTTTGCAGTATGGTCAATGACTAAGCCCTTATGTGAAGAAAATACATATATAATTAGTAGAAGGCTGATCGTAATGCAAATCCAATATGGTGTATCTGGATGTATACGATATAACTCTGTCCCAACAATTGGTGCAACTAATGAACCAACTCCAGTAGCAACAGCTGTTAAACCGCCAGCAGCACCCTGATTTTCCTTTCCAGCTGCCAAGGAGATGCCAGCCGTATAACCTGACATTAGAAAACCTCCACCAATGCCAAACAGCATAAAGGCAATAACAAATCCAGCTAAATGATTCCACTCGATTAAAAGGACAAACCCAAGTAGAAGTATTGGTAAACCGATACGTACCAGCCTACGTGGTGAATACTGACGTTTTTGGATAATAGTCATTTGCACAAGCGCCATCATTATACCAACGGCAAACATACCAATACCTACCCAGATTGCCGTTTCCTTAGAATCTAATGAAAAACGATCCTGTATAAAAAAACCAGATGTAACTTGAAGCATAACAATCATTGACATGACACTGGCAGCAATAAGTAGATAGGGACGAAGACCACTAGTTGATAATTTAATTTTATTGCGTTTATTGGCTACTACGGTTGGTTCTGTTTTGGGAATTTGTATGGCTATCAAAATGACAGCGATTAATGCAAGGATAGCTGTGATAATGACTGGGAAAATTAGATTGATCGTCGATAGAAGTGCTCCCAGGGCGGGGCCAATAATAAAGCCAATGCCCGTGGCTGCACCTATCATGGCCATACCTGCTGATCTTTCTTGCACAGATGTGAGATCTGCCATCAATGCCTGTGAGGATGATGATATCGCTGGGAAAAAGAAGCCAAACATAATTCTCGAGCTAAGTAATAGGATAAAAACTACATTTATTGGTAATAAATCCTTCATGCCTATCCATCCTAAAAAGGCGAAAAAGGCTAAACTAAATGAGAAACCGACAAATCCAATTACCATGACCTTTTTCCGACCTATACGATCACTTTGTGTTCCCCAGAAAGGAGCCGCTAGTAATAAAACGAAGGCAGCGATAGAAATAACAATTCCAGCATGCCTTTCCTGAAGCCCTATCTCGCGAATTAAGGGTGCAAGAATTGGGATTATAACCCCGAATCCGATATAACAAATAATCATTGATAAAAAAATTACTTTTTTTGGCTGCAAGTCAATTCCTCCTTTATTGATAATAATTATCAATGTGAATTGTATGAGCTGCTACTCAGTAAGGGATTTTCTTTAACGGTAGAAGGATTATTTATAAAAAAATTCTCACAAGAAAGGGTGATAAATCTTGTGAGAATTTATTATTTTTTTATTAAATCACTAGGGTTATAGCCAAATGTTTTTCGAAATAGTGCGGCAAAATGGCTAAGATTTTGATAACCAACCATTAGCGCTGTTTCGCTGACATTTGCCTTTCCATGCTCTAAAATTTTTCGAGCTTCTAGCATCCGCAAATCTCTAACATAGCCGAATACGGTTGTACCAAATAATTCTTTAAAGCCATATTTTAATTTATAGTCATTTAAGCCAATCATTTTGGCTAGTGCTAAAATACTTGGAGGTGTTCTCCAGCAGTTGTTTAAAATCTCCTTAGCATGATAGAGAGCACGAATATCAGTTTCATTAAGCTTCGAAGCGGCTTTCATCTTATTCTCTTCAAGTTCTATTCCGTTTAGATGAAGGGTTAATAATTCAAGTGCTTTCCCCTCTATATAGAGCTGTTTCAACATGCCAGTATAAGGGCAATTCTTTATTTGCTCGATTAGTCTATGAATGTGAGAGGGCTCAGATATTTGCTGACAAAAAAACGACTGCTCAAAAAGATGTTTATTTTCTGTTAATAATTGTTTGAAGTGCCTTAAATCTATCCGTAATTCCATCATGACTACTTTTTCCTTCGGCGTCAGCTCTGAATATATTTTCGTGTTTTGAACAAATAGAAAATTGGAGGTGTTGGCTGCTAAGCTAAATTCCTTCCCATTTGTTCCCCAAAACCCATCCCCAGATAGTGGATAGAACAATTCAAGATGAGGATAACGAACGTCGCAGCTTAAAGATATGGGTTCATTCGTTTGAGCCTGAAACCAATTCATTTCCATACCTACTCTTAAAAGTTGTCTTTCAATAATGCCTGAGCCATTATGGATTGGTAAGTTATAGGTTTTTTGATTGGATGGCAGAATCAACTGTCTGCATTCAATTTCGCTATAGAGTGAGTCTAAATCATTTGTATCGATGTTAAAATTCAATTCTTGAACGCTCCTTAAGTAATAAGATATGTAAAAAATTCCTTATTATATCTACTATAAATGAGAACGATTTTCATTGCAAATAAGGATGCTGTATAACTTTTTAGAGACAAAAAGAAAAAGGGGATTGATTACCCCTTTTATCATACCCAGCCAAATGCTCGAACAATTGTTGCAGTTAGCCATGTTACACCGATAGCGATAGCGGTTGGAATTAAAAATGACATAAATGTCCATTTTGGACTCTTTGTTTCTTTGTAAATATTCACCAAAGTGGTTCCACATGGGAAGTGTAGGAGTGAGAAAAGCATCATATTCAAAGCTGTCAGCCACGTCCAGCCTTGGTCGATAAATACTTGCTTAAGCTTCGATAAATCTTCAATTTCAAGCATAGCCCCCTGAGATAAATAAGCCATGATGAGGATAGGGATTACAATTTCATTAGCGGGTAGGCCCAGAATAAAGGCAGCCATAATAAAGCCATCCATGCCTAAAGCCTGACCAAATGGATCTAAAAAGTTCACAAAGTGCATTAAAATACTTGTATTACCAATGTATATATTAGCGAAAATCCAAGTCATGATAGAGGCAGGTGCTGCAACGATAACCGCTCTTTTTAAAACATTCCATGCTTTATCGATACTTGCTCGCAAAATCGTATTCCAAAACTTCGGTCTTCGGAATGGTGGAAGCTCTAGCGTGTAATGAGTAGGTACACCTTTTAAAGCTGTTTTAGAAAGTGCCCAAGATACCGTTAATGTTACAACTACGCCTAGTAAAACAAACCCTATTAAAATGGCAGCTGTCATAAATGTGCCAGCTGCTCCTGTAAACCCAGTTACCATAAAGAGCGAGGCTAATAAAATAAGTGTTGGCCATCTCCCGTTACAAGGTACGAAGTTATTGGTTAAAATCGCTAACATTCGTTCACGAGGGGATTCTATAATTCTGGTAGATAGAATGGCTGCCGCATTACAGCCAAAGCCCATAGCCATTGTTAAAGATTGCTTTCCATGTCCACCAGCTCGTTTAAATAACCGGTCCATGTTAAATGCAACGCGAGGTAAGTAGCCATAGTTTTCTAGTAATGCAAAGATAGGGAAGAAGATAGCCATTGGTGGCAGCATCACACTAATCACCCATCCAGTTCCTCTAAACAGCCCAAGGACTAAAACACCATGGAGCCACTCAGGAGCATGTATTGCTTCAAAAAGGTATGTGAGCTTACTCTCTAGATAGCCAAATAAGCTTGCTAGCATATCGGATGGAATATTTGCTCCAGCAATTGTAATATAAAAAATAGTCCCAAGCATAAGCAGCATAATCGGGAATCCCCAAATACGAGATGTGAAAATTTCATCTAATTTATCGGATCGGTAAAGAGCGGTATGCTGTTGTGACACCACCTTTTTACATAAGGATTTACTTTTTGCATAAATATCGCTAACGATTTCATCTCGAATGTCCTCGTTAGAAACTTCCTTTACTTCAGCTAAAATCTCCTTTAAGGAGCTATGATTTAACACTGACTGGGACACCATTTGTGCTCACCTCTCGCTGTCTATTATTGCTATGATTGTGTAGCTTTACTATTAAATCCTCATCTCCGTCAAGTAAGCGAAGGGCAACCCATCTTGAGGGATACTTATCATCAAAAAAGCCATTTAGTTTAGATTCTATTTTTGATATCCTTTCCTCAATCTCTCTTGAATAGGACATACGATAAGGAGTTGTAATGATCTGCCCATTGACGAGCTGATTCAATGTATCCAGCAATTGATCAATTCCTTTTTTATTTCTTGCTGAGATTTTGACAACAGGAACTCCTAGCTCATGAGCCAGTTTCTTTTCATCAATTTGAATTCCCTTTTTCTCAGCTTCATCGATTAAATTGATACATATAATGACATTGTTGGTCATTTCTAAAACTTGTAGTGCAAGATTTAAATTTCTTTCTAAAGAAGTTGCATCAAGCACGACAATCGTTGCATCAGGCTGGTCGAAAATAATATAATCTCTTGCCACTTCTTCATCTGTTGAATTGGAGAATAGAGAGTAGGTTCCTGGTAAATCCACAAGTACATATTGTTCTCCCTTGTGTTCAAAGGAGCCTTCAGCATGAACAACTGTTTTTCCTGGCCAGTTTCCTGTATGCTGTTTCAATCCTGTTAATGTATTAAACAATGTACTTTTGCCTGTATTCGGATTACCTGCTAAGGCTATTTTATTTACTCTCATTTTGTTTTCCCTTTACAATTACGCCCAAAATCTTAGAGCTTTCATCATTACGTAAAGCAATAGTGGTATTACTTACACGGTATGCGACTGGATCTCCTAAAGGACTTTTGCGAAGAACCGAGATTTCGGCTCCTTTCACAAAGCCTAAATCTAATAATCTTCTTCTTAAAGGACCCTCGATATTTATTTCTTTTATTAAAAAGCAATCGCCGAATGAGCATTTTGAAAGTAATGTTAAGTTTTTAGTCATAGGCAGTTTTTGTTCCTTCCTGTAATAATATTTCCTGATGTATATATTGTTTCTTTAGGGAAACTTTATTAAAGCATATGCCCATAATATGACTAATGTCAATGATTTTCTAGTTTTTTTTGAAGTAGGCAGATGGTTAGAGGGGTATTTTCTCATTCAGCAAAGGCTAAACGATCCATTTTTATATGGTGTCTTGGTTTACAGGGGGACACATCGTATTAAAATGAATTTTTGCTTAAGGTATAGCCAGTTTTAAATTCTAATATTTTACTTATTAGACGTAATACCACTGCCCATTTTTCTCACCTAAATTAAGAAGTAATAAATCATTCTTATTAGGAACAAAATTGTATTGATATTTTGAATTAAATGGTAGGTAAATTAATCTATTTTGGAAAAAATTCTATTTTTTAACCTATTTTTAACCTTGAAACTGTAATGTGTTAGGTAAAGCAATATTTTTTGAAGGAGGTTTTAAGAATGGATCAATATGTCGGAGAAATTCGATTGTTTGCTGGTGATTATGCACCAGATGGCTGGGCTCTTTGTAATGGTCAACTACTATCTATTTCCGAAAATGAAATGCTTTTTTCTTTGATTGGTACAACTTATGGGGGAGACGGACAAACGACCTTTGCTTTACCCAATTTTCAAGGCAGGGTTGTTGTACATCAAGGACAGAATCCAATGACTGGCACTACCTTTGTGAATGGTCAAATGGGAGGGGGGGAATCTGTCACTTTAATCTCTTCACAGCTTCCTGCACATACACATCAGGTAAAAGCATCTTCTCTTGATGGCACAACACCTAGTCCAGAAAATGCTGTTTGGGCAAAAGATATACAATATTCGACGCAACCACCAAATGGCACAATGAATGCCACCATCGTTTCAAGTGTTGGAGGAAACACTCCTCATAACAATGTAATGCCATTTTTAACAATTAGTTACATTATCGCTCTTTACGGTATGTATCCAACGGAATAGGAGGTATGAAGGATGAGTGAACCATATGTAGGTGAAATTAGATTGTTTGGCTTTGGTACAGTTCCGAGGGGCTGGGCACGATGCGATGGGCAAGTATTGCAAATTAATACAAACCAAGTTCTGTATTCAATCTTAGGAGCAACTTATGGTGGTAATGGAACATCGACATTTGCATTACCTGATTTAAGAGGGAGAGTTCCAGTTCATGTAAGTAGTAGTATCAAGCTTGGACAAAAAGATGGAGAAGAGACACATGTATTAACAACTAATGAAATGCCAGCTCATACACATGTTGTCAATGGTAGTTCAGAAAGCGCTACGTTGAAAGTGGCTACTGGTAGTGTATGGGGCGCATCAACTAATAATATCTATTCAGTGAATCAACTAAATACTAATATGAGCACACAAGCTTTGTCAACTTCAGGAAATTCGCAGCCACATCAAAATATGCAGCCTTACAGTGTAGCGAATTACTGCATAGCTTTAGTCGGAATTTATCCATCAAGAAACTAGGGAAGAAAGGATGTGGGCGAAAGTGTCAGAAGCATATATTGGAGAAATTAGAATATTTGGCGGTAATTTTGCACCAAAAGACTGGGCTTTATGCGATGGTCAGCTAATAAACATTGCTTCGAATAGTGCATTATATGCAATTTTGGGTAACAGATATGGAGGAGATGGAAAAACAACGTTTGCTTTACCAAATTTAAATGGTAGAGCAGCGATTCATCAAGGAATAGGTGCAGGATTAACACCGAGGAATATAGGAACATCTGGAGGTTCAGCTACTGTTACACTATTAACAACTCAAATGCCTAATCATAATCATATAGCTGCTTGTAACAATACCCAAACATCAAATATTGATCCAACTGGAGCAATATGGACTGAACAACAAGGTAGGGGTTCTCTCCCTGTCTATTCAGCTTCAGTGGATACATCAATGAACGTTTTGGCTATTGATCAAGCTGGAGGTAGTCAACCACATAACAATATGCAACCATATTTAGGGCTGAGCTTTATTATTTGTTTATATGGAGAATGGCCTCCTAAGAGTTAGGAATTACTTTAACGAAGGGTGTGAAACAACCAAGAAGGAGAATATAGAATGGGAAAAAAGATATTAACAATAACCTTGTGTTTTGTGTTAGTCGTTTATAGTCAATTGGCAGGAATAGGGTTCGTGTCACCTTTAAAAGTGGAGGCAGCTGCTTGCGATACGCCCAATTTCCCAAGTTGTATACAGGATTTAACACAAGCTTCGTGGAAAAATGACACAAATAATGGTTTTGTAGTGAGTGGTATTCCTGGTGATAATGGTATTGATTTATTCACGTATAGCAATGGGTCACAATTTCCAGCTGGTTATTATTTTGAAGCAGATGAACTTTCACCACCAAAATCAATTAGAATTTCTGCTGGAGAAAACTTTGCGGGTGGTATCTTCGATTTAAAATCATTAAAAATTAATACTATTAATAAACATCCTGAAAACGATGCATTGTCCTTAACAATTCAAGGGTTTGATGGAGCAGGAAACCCAAAAGGAAATCCAGTAACTTTTAAGACAGTTGCAAATCATGAGCCTATTTATGATATTCCTATTAATATAGAGGGTATTAATTCATTTGTAATAACTGCGAGTGTTAAATTTATACCCGTTGTGAATGCGGGACTTTGGGATTTAACGTTTACTCAATTTACAATAGATATCCCAAATAATAATCCACCGACAATAACAAATGGAACTATTGCTACCTCAAATATTACTACATCAGAAGTAAAATTGGACTGGACTAAAGCATCTGATGATATAACAACTCAAGGGGATTTAGAATACCGTGTCTATCAATCTAGTAGTAACAATATTGGTACGGTTAGTACAATTGAATCGAATGGGACACCGTTAGGCAGCTATACCAGAGATATTAATTCCTTTAATGTCACAGGTCTTGCTGCCAATACAACCTATTATTTTAATGTCATTGTCAAAGATACTGATGGCAATAAGAGTGCATATATGGTGAAGCAGGTAACAACCCTTTCCTTAAATAAACCACCGATATCCAGTAATGGAACTGCAAATGTTAATGAGGGTCAAGTGTATACATTTAATAGTACTTCCTTTGCTTTTTCTGATGAAGATGCTGGAGATACTTTGAAACAGATTCAAATATCTACAATCCCAAATAGCGGGCAGCTCTTCCTCGATAGCAATAATAATCAGCAATTTGATGGTGGGGAAGCTATTACAAATGGTATGACAATAAGTAAGGCTAATTTAGATGCAGGTAAATTAAAATATATTACTGAAAATGGTTCTGCTTCATCTTTTACATTTAAGGTAAGCGATGGTATTAATTATAGTACTGTCTATACGATGAATCTAGTCGTCAATGCACGTCCAGCCGTGACAATTTCATCAAATAAGCCTAGTCCAACAAATAGCAATTCAATGCCTATAACTATTGTTTTCAGTGAGCCAGTGACTGGTTTTACGGTTGGGGATATAGTTGTTACAAATGGAAATGCTATTTCTATGTCAGGAAGTGGTACCACATATACGGCCCAAATATCACCTATTGCGGATGGAGTTGTGAAAATCACAATTCCTGAAAAGGTAACTGCTAATAGCGGTGGTGCGTTAAATAAAGCATCAAATGAATTACAAATAATCTATGACGGTACACCACCCACTAATATTGACCTTAATAATACTATAGTACAAGAAAATAAGCCGATTGGTACAACTGTTGGTACATTGACAGCAACAGATTCAGGAAGTTCACAAACATTCACGTATTCATTACAGTCTGGGGATACGGGCTTCTTTATGATTAATGGAAATGTATTAAGAACCAATGCGATGTTTGCATATGATACGAAAAATAGCTATAAGATTACAATCAGAGCAACAGATGAGGCTGGCAATACGTTTGATAAGGAGTTTACAATCCAGATTACTAAAAATCACGCACCAACAGGCTCTATCATTGTTAACAGTGGGCAAATCTCGACAAGTTCTATAAATGTTACCTTAACTTTGACGGCAACAGATTTAGAAGGAGAAGCGATAGAAATGCGCTTTTCGAATGATGGTATTACTTGGTCCAGTTGGGAGTCAAAAGTATCTACGAAAAGTTGGACATTGTCAAATGGAGAAGGTAGTAAAACAGTTTATATGCAACTAAGGGATACTGCTGGCAATATATCAAATGCATTCTCAGATACAATTGTTCTAGATACAACACCTCCAGTCATAACAGGGGTTACAAATAACGGTGTTTATAACACTGACGTAACAATTAGTCTTAATGAAGGAACGGCTACCCTGAATGGAGCAGCCTTCACAAGTGGAGCCACTGTAAGTACATCTGGAAATTATACTTTGGTAGCAACAGATAGCGCAGGTAATACCACAACCATTACATTTGTGATTGATAAAACTCTGCCAAAGGCTGTAGAGGTGAAGATTAAATCGAATAATCTAGATCCGACAAAGGCTAAGCTAGGAGATACTATCACATTAACAATGAAAACAGATAAAAATATCCAAGCACCGACAATTACCATTGCGGGGAAAACTGCAACTGTAACGGGAGCCGCCACAAACTGGCAGGCAACATATGCTATAGCGAATGGTGATATAGAGGGAACAGCACCTTTTACCATTAACTTTAAAGATTTACTAGGCAATTCAGCAACGGAGGTAACTGGCGTAACTGATGGAAGCTATGTCATAGTCGATGGCATAAAGCCAACTGTAAAGAAGGCGACAATGGCTTCAAATAATACCAATCCTGCAGTTGCTAAAGTAGATGATGTTATCACAATTGATTTTGAGACAAGTGAGGACATTCAATCACCAAATGTAACGATCCTAGGACAAACAGCAAATGTAAGCGATAAAGGTGATGGGAATGCTAAAACATGGCAAGCAAGCTATACGCTGAAGTCCGGTGACGCAGAGGGACCAATTAGCTTTACAATTGATTATCAAGATATAGCGGGGAATGAGGGCTTACAGGTAACAGAGGTTTCATCAGGAACAATTGTGATGTTTGATAAAAAGCCTCCTGAAATAACAACCTATTTCCCAGCGCATCAGGCAATTAATGTACAGCCTGCAGATAATCTCATATTAACATTTAATGAAAAAGTCTTACCTGTAACTAGTAAAAATATTGTCATTCGAAATGCTTCGGATAATCAAATTGTCGAAACCATTGACGTTACGCAAGCAAATGTTTCTATCGTTAAGGAAACTGTGACAATAAATCCTACCGTGGATTTGGCACATAACATCGCTTACAGCATTCAAATTGATGCAGGAGCATTTACTGATTTAGCGGGTAATGCGTATGAAGGTATTACTGATAATACTTCCTGGAATTTTACGACTAGCATACTGCCAACATACACAGTTATGTATGATGGTAACTGGGCTGGCGGTGGGAAAGTGCCAACCGATTCGAAGCATTATAAAACTCAGGAGACAATCACAGTCCTAGGCAATACAGGTAATTTAATGAAAGCAGGATTTACATTCGTAGGATGGAATACGAAGGCTGATGGAAAAGGTGTTACTTATAAAGATGGGCAAACGATTCAAATGGGGAAAGAGAATTTGATATTGTATGCTTTATGGTCTAAAAACAATGTGCCCGGAGATGGAGGATCATCAACTCCGAGTCCTACTCCAACACCTGATCCAAGTCCTGAACCTGTTACACCAAGTAATCAATTAAAGGTGAATGTTGTAGATCCAAGTAAGCCAGACGAGGTGCTCCTACAAACAGTGTTAACACGTGTATTTAGCAACGGCAGCTTCCAGGATACAGTAAACTTTACAGTTGCAAATGCAAACGAGTTTCTTCGAAAATTAGCGAATAAGGAAGAAAAAAGCTCTAGACTTGTGATACCCGATATGGAACAACCAGCAAGTGAAACAAAGGTGATACTTGCTAGAGAGGCTGCTAAACGATTAATAGAGGGCAAATCACATTTTGGTATAGGTATGGGAATGGTCAAAATAGATGTTCCTTTTACTTCAATGAATGATTTCAATGAAGATATTTACTTCCGAATTGTACCAATTAAGGATGCACTGCGGCAGAAAGCTATCGAAGATCGGGCTAAACAAGCAGAAATAGTATTACAACAGAGTAATGGCGCAAATGTAAAGCTCGTTGGTCAACCTTTATCAATTGACACAAATCTACAAAATCGTCAGGTGACATTGTTGCTACCTTTACCAGCGAATCTCACATCAGCTCAACGAGAAAATATGATGGTTTACGTAGAGCACAGTAATGGAACACATGAATTAATACGTGGGCGTTTTGTAGAATTTACTAAAGGGCAAACAGGTATTGTCTTTGATGTACAGCACTTTTCTACTTTTTCTTTACTATATGTAGAACAAGGGCAGGAAGAAGAACAACCAGAAAAAGAACCAATAGAGGTAGACAGCACATTTACCTCCTATATTCAAGGCTACACAGATGGCACTTTCCGTCCGAATGCAAATGTCACACGTGCGCAAATAGCAGCGATGCTGGCAAGAAACCTGAGTGACAATGATGTACCAGAAGCGTCTAATCTATTTTATACGGATACAGCTGCTTCTTGGGCAAAAAATGATATTGAGTATATTCGTACACAAGGGATCATGCAAGGACGTCATGATCGTTCATTTGGTCCGAATGATATGATTACTAGAGCCCAAATGGCGGTTATTGCTGTGAGGTGGATTGATAAGCAATGTGTAGAAGGGTCTACAGATACCCCGTATTGTGAAATGACAGCAAGTGGCGAAACATATAGTGATGTGGCGTCCACGCATTGGGCAGCAAAAGAAATCGATCGCATAAGCGCGATGGGTATAATGGTTGGCTCTGGCAATGGTCAATTTAGACCTGAAGAGAAACTAACACGTGCACAGGCAGTAAAGGTACTAAATCGAATCTTTAATCGTCCAATACCGACTGAGGAAACAGAACAAATCTTCAAGGATATACAAAAAGAGCATTGGGCTTACTTTGAAATTCAAGCCGCAGCAAAATAAGATCACTAGAATAAGCACGCTAGGTGGATACTGCCTAGCGTGCTTTATTGTGTTGAAAACAAAATGTGGCAAAATGAATACCTTGATGTTATGTGAGGGCTTTTGTTTTGTTGAATACATAAGGAAATCTTAATTTTGAAGGGGGGATTGCTGAATTGATGGGAATATATGCACGATTGACTAGTATTTATGCTAGATAGAAGACTATTTATGCTTAATAGAATAACTGTTATAGGCTATGAGTATCTTCCTGTTACAAGACATCTATGCGAAATGTAGCGACAACAAAAACGCCTGACCAATATCATACTCACTGCCGTACCTTCTTCACACAGAAAATTTACTTCATTAATAATTATTACTAGAATAACTTCATTTGATTGACATAATAGTTTTTCAATAACATGAAGCACGCTAGGTGGATATCGCCTAGCGTGCTTTTAATTCGTTTGAAGAAATCAATTAATTTCTTACAATTTGGAATGTACCAGATGTAGTTGTTTGAATATAAATTCGATTGCCATCAACAGTATAGTCAGCTGGCATTCTCTCCCCGAATTCATCGATACGAACAATATAGGAGTTGGAAGGAATATTTTCAATAACGATTTCCATATCAGCCTCATATTTAACAGGCTTTTTATTTAATGTTGCCTGGAAATTGATACGATTCAAACTTCGTGTAACTTGAATATCCATCACGCCACTATCCTCATTCAGAAGAGTTTCTAAAGGTGGAATGATGACCGTCATATTGGCTTTGGTCGTTAGCACGTAGCGTTCTGTATCAATTTCAGAGTCTGCCACATTTATTTTAGCTTTATAGGTATTTTTGCTTTTAGTCATCTCTGTAGTTTTACCTGGTACCGCGGCTGTATCTGATAAAGTTGGCGTTTTTGTCCCGTTTCCATTCGTCGATAGTGAATATTTGCCGTTTACATAGTCTACCAATGTCCAAACATTTGGAACAAGCTGCTGTTGTACAGGTGTCAAAGCTTCAAATGCTGTTTTCACTGCTTGAACATCCTGAGCAGTGGCAGTTTTAGGTGATAGAGCTTTAATGGCATTTTCTACTTCCTTCGCTACTGTTTTATCTTTTGCAACAAGTTGCTCAGCATCTAGTAAAAGCTGTTCGATTCCAGAAGGTAAGGAGATGTTCGAATATTTTCGTAAAGCATTCAGCTCAGCTCTGGCATCAGCGACATCTTTATGGAAGTTAGTACGAGACGAGTTTAATAATTTAATTTTATTGACCACTTTATCGGTAGAAGTATTCGGCAAGATAGAAGATGTCAATGTCTTTTGTGTTTGTGCGCTTACATAGGTTTTTTGTGCAGCATTCAAAGTATTATACCAATCTCTTGTTTCTAAGACATTTTGATAATAGTTTACAGAAGTCGATTCAACAGAAGCTAATTTCTCTTCAATTTGCGCAGCAAGTCTGCGATACGCAATTCTCGTTTGTTGATGAGCAGAAAGCGTAGAATAATTAGTAACATATTGTTTTTCGTTTTCATTTAAGGCGTTATAGGCTTTGAGAGCAGATTCTAACGATGTTTGGAAAGAAGTTGTTGTGTTATTGATATTTGAAATAAGCTGAATAACATTGGCGACATTCGAGTTATAATTTGCAACATTGTATATGTAGGCTGCTGTAGGCTGGTTTGAGAAATCGGTTGCAGCAGCTGTTGTAGCAGGTGTCGTATAAATAAGTGAAGGGACTGCAACTAGGGCTAGTAATGCTAGTCTTTTTTTGTTTGTCATAATATAAGAAAACCTCCTATTGGAAAAGTTTGATGGCGAATTTGTTTGAAAAATCTTGATGCTCGGAAAAAATTTCTGTTATCCATCCCAAGATATGGTGATAAATCAATTTTAGCATAGCTTAGGATTTTTTTATGCGTATTTTGGAGGAATAGGTAGATAGTTTGTCTATTTTTTAAAGGTGGTGTGACTTATGTACTTAGATTGAGCAAAATAAAAAATTAGTGATATGAAACGACATTTTATTGATTGGAGTATTAAATCCACTATGGAGACTTTATGTAAATGTTTTGTATAGGTATGTATTTTATAGTTAATTATGGGGGGATTTAATAGTTAGGAACCATTTATGAGGCAGGGGGGATAAGAAGTTTATTTTTGGTAAGAAAATCTACAGTGAGGAGGAAAACTTGTGCAGATGTCAAAACAAAAAAAACGGTGGCAACAATCTATAAGCGTTATGCTTTCTCTTATTCTTATTATTAGCAGTCTATCATTAAGCATCATACCTCAAAAAGTACAAGCAGCGAGTGGTCCAGAGTTAATTGTAGACTATGAGTTCACTAATCCGGGAACAGGTGCTATAGCTGTAGATAAAAAGGGCAACTCTTCATTGACAGGAGTTTCAGGTACACATGGTGAAAAAACGTATGGCAATACAACTGAAACGTATGGAACTGATAATACAGGTCCTTATTGGCAATGGACAACTACAGCAGATCGTGGTGGAGGGTTTACACTAGATATTGATCCAACTAAAGTTGGAGGAAAAGATATTGAAAAAAGCTACACAATCAGTGTTCGTTTTTCATATAACTCTTTTGCCCCTAACTGGACAAAAATTATTGATTATAAAAATAAGACTGCTGATACAGGATTTTATTTTAATGATACTAAGGAGTTAAAGTTTTACGACATAGGTAATGTGGGCTCAGCATCAGCAAGTCCTAATAGTATTATTGATATTATTGCCACAAGAGATGAAACTACAAAAAAATTCACAGCATATATGATAGTGAATGGTGTTTTCCAAAAAGAAATTGAAGTAAATGATGCAGGTGGACAGGCAACACCAACTTCAGTAGATGGGAAAATTCGTTTTGGCTTTTTCCATGATGACTATGCGTCGGGTGGGGCTGAAAAAACAACAGGTGGAAAAGTATACTCTATTAAATTTTGGGATGGTGCTGTAATTCCTGCAAATGTGTTAGATGTTACTGCTAAAAAGGGGACAGTTGAAAGTACAACAGATTTAACACTTCCAGCACCTCAAACATCAGGTAATACATTTAAAGTAGTGACTACAGATAAATTATTAACATTCCCTATGCCTAGAGAAGGGGTGCCAGCTGGTGCTATAGACTATTCTTCTGGGGATTTAGCGGGGGTTGACCCAATAGTAAATAAGTATGTAGGTATTTATGAAGTAGACACAACAGGTCAAATAGTTGGATTCCGTCTATTGACTTTAACAACAGATGAAATCAAACAACCGCTTGTAATAGGACCTGCGGGTATAGCAAATCCACATCTTTGGCTACGTGCAGATAAAGATGTAGTCACGAATGCAGGTAAAGTTGAAACTTGGAGAGATCAAAGTGAGAATGGGCATGATTTCACACAAATTGATGCTAATAAGCAACCTGAGTTTAATAATGATAGCAAACGCTTAAACTTTAATAAAGCCGTTACATTTAATGGAACTTCATCGTATTTAGTTAAAGAAGGCGGTGTTTTAGGGGGACAATCTTACAATAACTTCAATGCCTTTGCAGTAGCTGGGATAGGGCATTTAGCACAAAATTCCTTATTTTGGGAAAATATAAAGGGTAGTGGAGGCAGATTGAATGTTCATCTTCCTTATGGTAATACGGTTTATTGGGATGCAGGAAGTCAGACTTCAGAGCGAGTATTTGTACCTTCGCCTATAACTTTAGGACATTATTATGCTTGGAATTTTAATTATGGTACTACAGGTACAGCAGATTCTGGTCAATCCATTTATCGAGATGGGAAGGAAACAGTTTTATCCACTAATCGAACAAAAGTTATAGAAGGTGATGCCAATCAAAACATGTTCCTTGGTTCACAGTCTGCTACGAACGGCTTTTATAAAGGTCAGGTAGGCGAGTTAATTTTCTATTCAAAACCATTAACAGCAATAGATAGACAGAAAGTAAATTCTTACTTAGCGATTAAGTATGGTATTTCATTAGATATGATTGATTACTTAGCGGCAGATGGTACAACATGGTGGACTGCAGATGCTACGTATAATTACAATATTGCAGGTATTGCGCTTGACGATGCAGGCAGTTTGCACCAAAGACAAAGTCGTTCAGTAAATGATACATCCAAATTAACAATTGGTATTGGAACAACACTTTTACCTAAAAATGAAGAGGTTAATAGAAACGGAGATCTTACTAACGGTCAAGCACTAGTTTGGGGTAGTAATGACAAAGGGTTGAATTTTACTCAATCAATTGCTGGGACAGATATGAAGCATAGTGAACGTATTTGGAAAGTGCAGAATACAGGTAATGTTGGTCAAGTAACAATTGCAATTCCTAAAAATGTGGTAGGCAAGAATAAATTATCATTATTAACAGGTGCTGATTCAACAAATTTTACAGCTGTGACACCTATTCAAATGACAGAAACAACATTTGATGGAGAAGTTTATTTTGTAGCACAGGCAACCTTAGCCAATGGTCAGTATTTCACGTTTGCAGCGGATACATCTGTTTCCAAAACACCTGGAGGTATTGATGCATCTAAACTATCTTTATGGGTAAAAGCAGATAGTGCAACCTCTGTAAATGGAAATGTGACAGCATGGAAAGATGAAACAAATGAAAATGATTTTTCAATAACTGGAAATCCGAAAATCGAATCTTCTAGTGTTAACTTTAATCCTTCAGTGTCATTTGATGGTATTGACTATTTTGTAGGGAATAAATCAATCTCGATGACAGAAGCTTATACTGTGGCGATGTGGAATGGAAATAAAAAAGGTACATCTCCCCAAACAACTAAAGGGGTTATTCTCTCCCCAACACTACGAAATGGAGGGGCAGACTATTATTTCTGGAATAATAGTGATCTTAATGGACTGTATTCAGGTGATGGGTCATATAGTATCATGTCTCTCCCCAAAGATGGTGAGTACAATTTGTGGAATACTGCACAAGGCATTTCGCATAAAGACGGTAGCGTTAATGGAAATACAAATGGTAGCTTTGCTATTTCAGGAATACCACAAATTGGTAAACGGAATGAATACACAACTCCAGCTAACGAGATGGGTAACATGAATGGTAATATTGCTGAAATTGTTGCCTTAAATGCAAAAGCAGACACTACTGAACGAAATAAAGTAGACAGCTATTTAGCTTTAAAATATGGCATTACCTTGAATAATGGAGCGAGTAGCTATGTGGACACTGCTAGTACCCCAGTATGGACAGTAGATGCTACGTATAAAAACAATATAGCTGGTATTACTCGTGATGATGCAGAGGCTTTATATCAAAAACAAAGCCGCAGTATCAATGCAGGAACACAAGTAGTGATTGGGCTTGACACACTTGTTGATACAAATAGTGCTAATAATGGTACGTTGACAGATAAACAATATTTAATCTGGGGCGATAATGGGGCAGCATTGAAATTTACAAAGCCAGTCGGCACAACAGATAAGAACCATGCTGAACGTATTTGGAAAGTACAAAATAAAGGTAGTGTTGGTGAAGTAAATATTGCGATTCCAAAAGTTTACGTGCCAACTGGTACAACATTATTAGTGGGAACAAGTGAAACGGATTTCACTAGTGCCACATCTCATCCAATGACAGAGGTGGCAGTTGGGGGCACAGATTACTATGTAGCAAAAGCGACTTTAGCCAATGGTCAGTATTTCACGTTTGCAGCGGATGTACCTGTCCCACAAAGCGTGAAAGTAGAAGAAATCACAGCGAATCAAAATCAAATTGTCGTGACATTTGATAAAGACATAAAATTAACAGCACCTGAAGCAAACGGGTTTACAGTAACTGTAGGTACTGAAACGATAACACTAACTGATGCCGATGTGAAGGTAGATCCAGCTAATCCAAAGCAATTACTGATTACATTACCAGCAGGAACAGATACGACTGGAAAAGCTGTGAAAGTTGCATATAACGGACAAGGCAATTTAACAGGCACAAACAATGTACCTGTAAATACCTTTGAAAAAGAGTTAACAATTGTTGATAAAACTGCCCTTCAAAATAAAGTAACAGAAATAGAAGGCTTAACACCAACGCATTACACATCAGAAAGTTGGTCAAAATTACAGGAAAAATTAACTGAGGCAAAAGCAGTATTAACGAATCCTACTGCTACACAACAAGAGGTAAATGCTGCATTACAGGCATTGGAAGATGCACAAAATGCCTTAAAAGCACCGAAACCAACAAGTGTGGCACTGACACAAACAGTAACAGATGGCAATAAAGTAACACTGACATTCAATCAAGAAGTAGAGCTAACAGATTTAACAGGCTTTACTGTCATGGTGGATGGCACGTTAGTTACACCAACAGTTGAAGTAGATCCAACTGATAGTAAAAAGGTAATCTTTACACTGCCGAATGGCACAGATGTGACGAATAAAGAAGTGAAGGTTATTTATAATGGTGCAGGAAATTTAAAAGGTAAGGGAGCGACAGGTGCGCCTGTAGAGAATTTTGAAATGGTGGCAGAGGACCCATACAGTGCAGCGTTCCAAATTACACAGCCAGATGCAGTAACAGCTAATCCGCAGCCAACAATTGGTGGGAAGGTGGATGTAACCACAACACCATCCACGGTGACGATTGTCTTGAAAAATGACAAGGATGAGCCTCTGTTGGTAGATGTGGCGGCAACAGTCGATTCAGCGACTGGTGAATGGACATTTACACCACCAACAGGTTTACCAGATGGCACATACACAATTATTGCAACAGCAACAAATGGTCAACAAACGGTAACAAAGAAACATACATTCACAGTGGCAACAACACCAATAGTAAACAAAGTGCCACTACAGCAAAAGGTGAACGACGCGAAAAATTTAGTTGCAGGCGAGTATACACCAGCAAGCTGGGCACAGTATCAAGAGGCTTTAAAGAAAGCGAATGAAGTACTAACGAATCCAAATGCAACACAGGAAGAAGTAGATAAAGCATTAGCAGCATTAACAGCAGCACAAAATGCACTTGTGACATTAGGCAAAGGGTTAGGTACATTAACTCCATCTACAGGTACGTTAAGTCCAAGCTTCCAAACAGGTGTCACAGATTACACAATGACAGTCGGCTATCCAACATCGGTCATTGACTTTACAGCGATTCCAGTAGAGGCTGGTGCGACAGTCACAACAACGGTTAATGGACAGCCAGGTACTATTGGACAAATTCCACTACAAGTAGGGGAAAATATCATTGTCATCTCAGTGAAAGATGTAAATGGAAATGTGAGACACTATACGATTAAAGTATATCGTCAGGCATCTACTGGTGGTGGTTCATGGACACCAAATCCAACACAACCTGTAACACCAATACCGACACCAGGCGAGACAAAAACAAAAATCCAAGTGGAGCTTGAAATCGATGGGGAAAAGCCACTGGAAAAGACAACGGTAGAAATTGAGCGTACGAAGCATGCCAATGGTGATATCACAGACTTTGTTGCTTTAACAGAAGCGAATGCAAAAGAAGCTGTGGCAAAGGCAAAGGAAATTGGTAATGATATTGCGCGTATCGTATTACCAGATGTCAATGATGAAGTGAAGGAAGCGAAGGTCGAAATTCCAAAAGAATCCTTGAAATTATTACGCGATAATGGGTTAGCGTTAGAAATTTCATCAGAAAACGGACATATTGCGATTCCAGTGAGTTCAATGGAGGGGATTGACGATAACTTCTACTTCCGTTTAGTACCAGTGAAGAAGGAAAGTGAGCGTCAAGCTATTGAAGAGCGTGCACGAGCAGAGCGCGTTGTGCGAGCAACACTGCAAAGCAATGATGTGCATGTAGTAGCACGTCCAATGACAATTGAAACGAATATGCCAAGTCATCCTGTACAGGTGACATTGCCATTAAAAGGTGTGAAAATCCCTACAGATGCAAAAGAGCGTGAGGCATTACTGAAGCAATTAGCCGTATTTATTGAACACTCCGATGGGGAGAAAAAAGTGGTGATCCCTGAGGTAGTAACAATGGCGAAGGGTGAGCTAGGCTTACGCTTTACAGTGGAAAAGTTCAGTACGTTCACAATTATTCAGGTGAATAAGGAAGAAGAAACAAAATCACCTGTAGAAGTAAAAGAGCATGAAGCGTACATTAAAGGCTTCCCAGATGGCACATTTGGTCCAGAGAAAAACGTGACACGTGCTCAAGTGGCAACAATGATTGCGCGTATCCTAGGCTATACAGATGGACCAGTAAATACTGCACCGTTCAAGGATATTCCAAGTGATCACTATGCAGCGGGTGCCATTGCCTTTGTCAAAGAGCGTGGCATTATGAATGGCGACGTCCATGGTAACTTCCGTGCAAGTGAAAATATTACACGTGCACAAATGGCAACGGTAGTGGCAAACTTTAAGCAACTGCCTATCGAAGAGAACGTAGCGATTACATTCAACGATACAAAAGGTCATTGGGCACAATGGATAATCGAAGCGAACCGTGTGGCAGGCATCATCAACGGTCGTCAGGATGGTAGCTTTGCGCCAGAAGAATATTTAACACGTGCTCAAGCTGTGATCATGATGAACCGCATGTTTGAGCGTGGTCCGCTACAAGGCGTAACAACACCAAGCTTCCCAGATGTAAAAGCAACACACTGGGCATTCAAAGAAATTGAGGAAGCAGCGAAATCTCACGCATATTTTATCGATGAAGATGGGAATGAGCAGCTTTCAAAATAAGACATATAGCAAAGGCAGGCTAGGGAGAACCTTAGCCTGCTTTTTTTAATAGGGACGGATAGAATCTGCAAAGTGGCGGATAGAATGATCGAACTGAAGGATAGACCCTTAAAACTGAAGGATAGCCCAATGTCCTTGCAGAATTCGTTCGAGGTTTGTTCAGAAACTGTTTAGAATGAAATGTTAATATATAAATAATAAATGATGGAAAATGTTCCATTTATTCATTAATTACACAAATGGAGGATTGGAATGGAAGTATTTATCGGTAGACAGCCAATTTTTAACCTTCATGAACAAGTCGTTGCGTATGAATTATTATATCGTAGTAAAAACGGAAATACTTTTCCGATGGTTGATTCAGATGCAGCCACAGTTGATGTACTAGTAAACTCATTTCTTTCAATTGGTATTGAAGAGGTAACAAAAGGTAAGCCTTGTTTTGTGAACTTTACTGAAAACTTGCTCATGGGCTCGATTAATGAATATTTGAATCCATCAGAGGTTGTTATTGAGATATTAGAGGATGTTCCGCTTACACCACAATTAGTAGAGAGAGTAATCGAGCTGAAATCGAATGGATATAAAATAGCATTAGATGATTTTATATTGGATGAGCGTGTACAAATTTATGATGAACTGTTCGCCCATATTGATTATATAAAAGTTGATTTTTTATCGTCACCATTACTCAAGAGAATGGAAATTGAAAATAAAGTGAAGGAAAATTTCCCACATATTAAGCTGCTCGCAGAAAAAGTGGAGACACGTAATCAATTTGAAGTTGCAAAACACTCAGGCTATGAGTTATTCCAAGGCTATTTCTTTGAACAACCCCAAATAATTAAAGCTACAGATATACCAGCGAATACCCTTCAATACTTCTACATTATTACCCTACTAAAGGAAGAGGAACCTAATATACAATTACTAGCTGATAATATTGAGCGAGATCTTTCATTAACGTATAAATTATTGCAAATGATTGACAATTCTTCTAGACGTTCTAAATCCAAAGTGCGCTCTATAAAACAAGCGATAGTACTGATCGGGATATCAAATTTACGCAAGTGGATTTACTTATTAGCTATGCGGGAAATTGATATAAATACTGATACGGATCTTTTTAAAGAGGTCATGCGTACATCATTATTCCGTGCGAAGGTATGTGAAAGATTGGCGAAGCTCTCCAATAAGCAAAACTTCTCAGAATACTTTTTGGTAGGCATGTTTTCATTAATAGATACCTTGCTACAAAGACCGATCGATGTAATTTTACAACAGCTACCATTTTCAGAAGACATAACGAACACTATTTTTGGTCATGAAACTGAGATGACACCATATCTTGAATTCAGTATTGCCTTGGGTAAATTAGATTGGTCAAACCTTGAGAAATTAGCTCCTCAAATAAATATTGATTTGGTAAACATTGATCTTTTATACCTTGAAGCAATGGAATGGGCGGAAAAATCATTTTAATAGCCGTTTCGATGATGAACCTTATATGTTTGTGTGCGACCCATTTTGGCGTAACAATACAACAACAGATCCTCCCAAATAACGAATAGGGCCATCTAACAAAGGGTAGAGTTTGTTATAATGATTCTAACTAAAGGAGGTGTTTGATTTGCAGCAAAACTGGGAGAAAGTAGTTGTAGAAAAGCTAGCATCAGCTGTTAATCCGGCCTTTGTTATTGTTTTTGGTTCGTATGCGCAGGGTTCGGCACGGGAAGATAGTGATTTAGATATTGCGTATTTTGCAGAAAAACAGCTTTCAGCTTATGAACGTTTTCTATTAGCAGGAGAGATTGCACAGTCTTGTGATGTAGATGTTGATTTAGTTGATATTCAAACAGTTGATACAGTGTTTGCAGCACAAATTTTTTCAAGTGGTATTGTCATTGATTGCAAAGATGAGAACACCTTTGTTAAAGAACGTATGAAGGCATTATCAATGTATGTGACGTTAAATGAACAACGTGCAGAAATTCTAAAGGCAATTGAAGAAAGAGGTAGTGTCTATGGTGAATAATGATGTTGTTTTAAATAAGGTTGCAACAATCGAACGATGTGTGAATCGTGTCAGGGAAGTGTATGGCGATAATCCTGAAAATTTAATGGATTTTACCAAGCAGGATAGTATTATTTTAAATATTCAACGAGCATGTGAAGCAAGTATTGATTTGGCCATGCATACTGTTAGTGATTTAAAGCTTGGTTTGCCTAAAACAAGTCGAGAAGCATTCAAGTTGCTTGAGGAAAATAATATTATAAATCATGTATTAGCAAAAACATTAATGAATATGGTTGGATTTCGGAATATTGCTGTACATGATTATCAAACAATTGAATTAAATATACTTCAAGCAATCATCGATAATCATTTAGATGATTTTAAGGTCTATACAGCAGCAATATTGCTTATATAACGTAAAAACAACATGCAGTATAGATCTATGCCTGTTGTTTTGTTTGTAAAATGGATAGAATGACCAAACTGGTGGATAGTAGCTAAAAAGTGACGGATAGAATCGCCAAACTGATGGATAGCCCTTCAAAACCGACGGATAGAGCAGACTTCGCTCTATCCTTATTTTTTAGGAATCGTGAATGAGATGGTTGTGCCTTGTCCAACTACACTTTCAATGGTTAGTTCTGCGTTAAATAATTGCTTTAGTCGTTGTTGGGTATTGACAAGACCAACGCTTGTTTTCTTTTGCGGTGTGGTACTATCAAAGCCAACGCCATTATCGGAAATGGCTATAGTAAAATATTGCTCTGCTTCTGCAATGCGGATTGTCACGTTTCCGCCCCCGCGTTTTGGTAAAATGCCATGCTGGATGGCGTTTTCCACGAGTGTTTGAATGGATAGTGGAGGAACGGACAGCTTCATATTCTCCGGGATATCCCAGATAACTTGAATTCTATCACCAAAGCGAATTTGCTCAATGGCTAGATAAGAGCGCACAAGCTTTAATTCATAGTCAATAGGTACGGTCAAATCGACATTTTGGAAATCGAAGCTCATTTGTAAATAGTCACTAAATGCTAGTAATAGCCTCTCCATTTGCTCATTATCCACACCATGCAAGGAAATAATCGAGCTCAGTGTGTTAAAGAAAAAGTGGGGCTGAATTTGTGCCTGTAGCCAAGCTGCTTCGATTCGTAGGCGCTCCTCACTTGACTGCTTTACGTGAACGAGTGCATGGACCCTTGATTTAAGCTCCACGTATTCCATTGGTTTTTTGACATAGTCATTTGCTCCACTTAAAAAGGCGAGCTGTATATCCTCTCTTTGCTGACGAGCTGTTAGGAACAAGATTGGTAATTCAGAAATGGAGAATTGTTCACGGATTTTCTTCGCCAATTCATAGCCTGACATATGTGGCATCATAATATCGGAAATGACCAAATCAAAGCTATTTTTCTGTAGCTTTTCCAGCGCTTCGGGCCCACTTAATGCCGTTTCAATATCATAAGCCTCCGTAGAGAGCACATTGGCAAGTACTTGCAGGTTTACTGCATCATCATCAACAATTAAAATTCTCGAATGACTGGTCACTAGCGTTTCTTTTTCAGTAACCGCTGCTATTTCGTCTTCAAATTTTGAGAGATTATTTAGTAATGAGACATATTTAGAAAGAGAAACATCATTGTCAACGTTTAGCCTCGTAGCATTATCCGCTTGTTCATTCGTTATTGGTAATGAGAAAGTAAATGTAGAGCCTTTGCCAACAGTGGATGCCAGTGACATTTTTCCCCCATGAAGGGTAACTAGCTCATGGCAAATACTTAAGCCAAGTCCAAGTCCACCGCCAATAGATGTCATGCTGGAATCCGCTTGCTCATATGGTTCAAATATTCTTCCCTGTATGTCTTTCTCAATACCGATTCCCGTATCTGTAACTGAAATATACATTTTTTTTCCGACCAATTCAGCATCTATAGTAATAGAACCTTTTTCTGTAAATTTAATAGCATTGTGAATTAAGTTGGTAAAAATTTGAATAAGTCGAGTTTCGTCAGCTAAGACAGGTGGTAAATCTTTTGATATGTTAATAATAAGCTCTATAGGCTTTCCTTTTAGCATGAAAAGGAAAATATTGCTGACGCCACTTGCTAGATTATGCACATTAATGGCCTTTGGATGAAGACGCAGTGTTTTCTCTCTTAATTGCACTAAATCTAGTAAATCATCCAGCATGTAGGACATATGATTGCCAATTGTCAGAAGTAGCTTTACATCATCACTATTTTTTTCAGGAAGATCAGAATTTTGCTTCACCAAAAGTGTTTGGGCAATACTCATCATGCCATGAAGCGGATTGCGGAGCTCATGTGAAGTATTTGCCAGAAAATCGTCCTTTGTATCGATTTCTTTTTGGAGCTTAACAGAAAGCTTTTCGGTTTGCAGCGTTGTTTGGAAGTAACGTGTAAACCAATATGCTGATAATGCTGTGATAGCGATCAAGAGATCGAAGGGATAATGACTGTAAGGTAATGTAGAATTCTGCTTTATTGAAAAAAATAGTGAATTACTGGCAACTGCGGTACCTGTTAATAATAAAAATACAATTCCTTTTTGTCCTTTTATTACTATATATAGTATGAAAATAGTTATAATAATAGGAGAAACAATAAAGATTGTTGTGAAAATAATTTTGGTTTTAAAGATATACTCGATAGGAGATAGTATGATAAATACTAAATAAGCTACACACAGTATTGGAACAACATTTAATATCTTTGGTGGTTTTGAATATTCCTTCACTAATTCTCGTAGAAATAAAACGAAAAATAACATATTAATAATATATGAAAAATAAAATAGTTTATTTGCCCAAATCCAGTTAATGGGTAGATAAATATAAATAATTTTGTTACTTGAGACGAGTACGGTTATACAGGTAAAAATAATAATCATAGCAAAGTAAATAAGAGATTTACTTCGAATGCCTATCCCAACAATTAAAACTGCAAAAAGAAGATAAAATAAAAAAACCAGACATACAGCTATTTGAGTAGCGATGGAAAAGAACTTTGATTTTTCCATCGAGTGCAAATCACCAAAAATAACTTCTTTTGTAAATCCACCCTGGGAATAACGGCTCGTTTGAACGCCTAGTATAATAATCTCACTTTCGTCCGAGTCTAGGGTAAAATAGTAAGTAATAGGTCTACTAATCGGGGCAGTTCGTTCATTGTCTGATTTCAGATTCCCTAGTCCGCCAATTAGTTGCCCATTTACATACAATTCGTAAGGTGCTAATCCTTCAGGTATTGTCAAACCATACATTTGAGGTGCATTGTGTTGTTTTAAAATTGTTAAGCGATAAGAACCGTACTGTACATCACCAAGTTCTTTAAAGTATTTATTCCAGGACTCAGGTTGTTTGGAATAAACTTTTTGTTCATCATGTGCAGATGATTTTTCTGTTGCCAGTAAAGTGTCTGGAAATAACGCCCATTCTCCTTGTAGTTTAATTTTAAAATCATAGCTTGTATCCATAGCTCTTAAATCAACGGATCCTTGTTTTGCAGAGACTCCTTCCGGAACATTTGTTAAATCCAACCAAGCAAAACGGAGTAATGTAAGTAAGCAAAAGAATATACCAGCAATTAGAAAAATCGTTAAATTTTTTGAGAGTATTTTCTTCTTCATCATAAAGAATTAATTTCGACAAAATGTTTAAAACCCCTTCAAAAGTAACGGCTTTTCTATCAATTCTTTCATAAATATAACGATATTAATACTATGACTAGTTTTTAAGGAGGAGATGTCATGAGGATCGTGTTAGTAGATGATGAACATTTACCATTAACGAGACTGAAAACCTTACTTGAAAAGAGTAAAGTCCCGGAAATTGACATAGTTGGAGAATATACAGATTCACTAAATGTTATTACTCAAATAAAAGCGTTGCAACCTGATGTTGCATTTCTAGATATTGTCATGCCAGATATGGATGGACTTGCATTAGGAGAAAAGCTTCAAGAGCTATTGCCAAATGTTGAGATTGTCTTTACTACTGGTTATGACAAATATGCTATAGATGCTTTTAATTTGCATGCAATAGACTATCTATTAAAGCCTGTGCAAGAAATGCGCTTACAAAAAACATTGGAACGGCTCCAAAGGGTAATCGAAAATAATCAGCAAATGGCGACGAAGAAAAAAATGATTCAGCTGCTGGGGGGCATTAAAGTCATAACGCCTGAAGGTAAGGTGCAATTAATGAAATGGCGGACATCGAAAGCGAAAGAGCTATTCGCCTATATGCTTAGCAATCGCAATGAAATGATTTATCGAGATACCATATTAGAGCTATTTTGGCCAGAATCAGATACGGATAAAGCGTCCAAGCAGCTTTATACAGCTATTTATACCATCCGTCAAACATTAAAAAATTATGGATTAGAGGGCGTTCAAATTTCAAGCCCAATGTTAAATTCGGGTTATAAATTACTGGTGGAAAATGTAGTAATTGATGTAGAACAGTGGTTAGATCAATTAAAATCTTTACCCTCCCTACAAGAAAATACAGCAGATAAACATGAACGAGTGTTCCAAGCCTATACAGGAGATTATTTAGGAGATAGCGATTATCTTTGGTCTGAGGGAGAAAGAGAACGGCTCAGACGATTGTGGTTGCGCCACGCACAGCAATTAAGTGAATTTTATATAAGAAACAAAAAATATGCTGCTGCAGTGAGAGTACAGGAGAGAGTCCAAGCATTCTCTCCAGATGAAGAAGAAAGCTATTTCACCTTAATGAAACTATATGATTTGCTCAATAATGCTGCTGCCGTAGAAGAGCAATATTGGCAACTTAAAAAAATGCTGCAAGAGCAATTAGCGGTGGAGCCGAGTGTGGAAATTGAAGGATGGTATAGAAATTGGAGAAAGATTAGTACGATATCACAGGTTGATGTTTTAAATTGAAGTTAAAAAGGGCTCTGCATTAAGCAGAGTCCTTTTTAAGTTTTCAAATACACTTTCATTTAATTAGAACTATTGTAATTCCAAATGGCATTATTTAAATTATTAATAGCATTATTAATTTCGTATTGTGTAGAATTAGCACTATTTACAACAGATTGAGCTGAATAGATAGCTGAAGACAAAGTATTTTTAGCTGCTTGGCTTTTCCAAGAATCGTTCGAGAATAAGCTCCAAGCAGTAGTAATTAGGTTTGATAGTTGAGTTTTATCAACATTATAATATCCATTCGTACTATTTCTTTGAGCATTTTTGTAATTCGTAATAGCGTTATTTAAATTATTAATAGCATTGGAAATATCGTTTTGAGTAGCGTAATAATTATTTACCACTGTTTGTGCAGATGATACTGCTGACTCCATTACAGTTCTCTCTGTTGGAGTTGTCCATGGCGTGTTGTATGACAAATTTGTACCATCCCAAGAAGTTGTAACATACTGAACAGAATTGATTAGTGCTTGTAATGATGTTTTATCTGTACCGTATCCAGCAGTCCTATTTCTTTGAGCATTTGTGTAAGTCGTAATAGCATTATTTAAATTATAGATGGCATTAGAAATATCGTTTTGAGTAGCGTAATAATTATTCACCACTGCTTGTGCAGATGAAACTGCTGACTCCATTGCAGATCTCTCAGTAGGAGTTGTCCAAGGCGTGGTATTTGATAAATTATAACCGTCCCAAGAAGTTGTCACATATTGAACAGAATTGATTAGTGTTTGTAATGATCCTTTATCACTATTTCCATACCCATACTTCGTTCCATTTTTCTGCACAGCTTGATAGTTTGCTAATGCAGTTTTATATTGTGTAAGAGCATTGTTCACTTGCTCCTGTGAAGCACTCGTATTATTAGCTACTGCTTTAGCATTTGTAACGGCTGCTTCAAATGCGTTGCGATCAGTTTGTGTTGTCCATTTTTCAGTTGTTAAAACGTCATTTCCATAAACAGAAACTGAAACATATGGAAGAGAAGTTAGTAATTTATTTAATTCAGTTTTATTTGCTACAGGTAGTGTTACAGAAGCTTTGTTATCATCAACCTGTACTTTAGTAACAATATGTCCTGAATCTAATGCTACCTTTGCACCGCCATTAACCGTTATTTGCTCAATTTTACCTTCTCCATAAAGGCTAAAATCTTTGTCAACATCAATGATTAATTTGTCAACATTCGATGAAACTTCAAATGCAGCCACTTTATCCACGACTTTGATAGTTGAAATTGTTTGGTTAGAGGACACATCCACTTTTGTACGTTCTACGTTTAGTGTTGCTGATTTAACATCATTTAGAGAAACATTGAGCCAATTAATTTTTCTTGCCGTAAGAGGTTTAAAGGTAATTTCATCCCCAATTGTTACTTTATCAAGTGAGAATGATTTTTTTACACGACTTGTAACAATCAGCTCATCCTCGATAGCTACATTTTCAACCTTCACATAATCAGCATCGACAGTTAGACTTCCTTCAATCTTCGCGTCTCCACCATCAAAATACACCGTCTTTTTGTTAGTGCCAGCTTTTTTCAATGTTAGTGATGTGACGCTAGTAATTTCACCCTTTTTTACGACAATTGTAGCTTGCGCATTCGTTAATGCCGTGCTATTTGCAGTTTTAAAGAGTGATTTAAGAGAATCACTAATATTATATTGTCCGTTAGAAGTACGCACCTTATCCTTTGTAATATTA
>Ga0213824_1000248_pt1 | contig 46506 bp, 41 predicted proteins | sample MC6MC0906MG_FD_179892 | JGI IMG/M metagenome (GOLD analysis project Ga0213824, IMG submission 179892) | Enriched soil aggregate microbial communities from Iowa State University, Ames, United States - MC6-MC0906-MG | ecosystem: Environmental > Terrestrial > Soil > Unclassified | place: USA: Iowa...
CTGATTCCTTTTTCTGGTGAAACTTCGCAGCTCCATCAAGGGCCGAACGAAGCTCGCCGCCGCAGCGCATAGGGGTGCGACGACTTACGACAAATCAATGAGTTGTGCCATGGATCTGCGCAAAATTGGCCGCCGTGATGGGCGGTCTTGGAAACTGCCGGATGTTATCACAAAGGCAGTGGCGGTGGGGAGATATGGCAGGCTGCCGCCGGGACAGAATTAATGCCCGGCTGCGCCCCCTCATCCGACTCAATGCAAACGCTTGCGACACATCAATTGCGCCAGCTTGGCGGTGTCCGGGCGTTCGACGATGCCTTTTTCGGTCACGATCACATCGATCAAGTCGGCCGGGGTCACATCGAATACCGGGTTGAACACCTCGACATCCGGCGCCACGCGGGTACCGGCGTAATCCAGCAACTCGTCCGCGTCGCGTTCTTCCAGTGGAATGTCCTCGCCCGTAGCAAGGTTCAGGTCGATGCTCGTGCTCGGCGCCACCACCATGAAGCGCACGCCGTGGTGCATGGCGCTCACCGCCAGCTGGTAGGTGCCGATCTTGCCGGCCACATCACCATTGGCGGCAATGCAGTCGGCGCCCACCACCACCCAGGTAATGCCCTTGCTCTTCATCAGATGGGCCAGCGCCGAGTCGGCGCACAGGGTCACCGGGATGCCTTCGTTGGCCAGCTCCCAGGCTGTCAGGCGCGAGCCCTGCAGCCAAGGGCGGGTCTCGCCGGCATACACGCGCTCCACCATGCCTTCGATGAAGCCCGCGCGGATCACCCCCAGCGCGGTCCCGAAACCGCCACTGGCCAAGGCCCCGGCGTTGCCATAGGTCAGCAACGTCTGCGCGTTGCCCTGGTGACGACGGATCAGCTCGATACCGTACTGGGCCATGGTCAGGTTGGCCTCGCGGTCGCTTTCGTGAATGGCCACTGCTTCGGCTTCCAGCGCTGCCAGCACGTTTTCGTCGGAGCGCACACGCTGCAGGCGCTCACGCATGCGGTTAAGTGCCCAGAACAGGTTGGCAGCGGTGGGACGCGCCTCGGCCAGGCTGAGGAAATCCTCCTCCAGGTCCATCTCCCAATCGCCACCCTCGGCCAGGCGCTCTTCCAGCGCCAGCACCAGGCCATAGGCGGCAGCAATGCCGATCGCCGCCGCGCCGCGCACGGCCATGTCGCGAATCGCCGCCACCACCTGCGCGACATTGTCGCAGGCCAGCCAGCATTCTTGCGATGGCAGCAGGCGCTGGTCGAGCAGGTGCAAGGCGCCGTCGTGCCAGCGGATGCCGGTCACCTTCTCCGCCGCCAAAAGTTGCTCGCGCATCGCCTCTCCCCGTCGTTCGGACATCAAAAGCGGACGATTATAGCGACCATCAGCCGTGGGCGCTCGGGTATACTCCCGCGCAATTCGTAGAAGTTTCAGAGGACTGTTCAATGAGCAACGTCGACCACGCCGAAATCGCCAAGTTTGAAGCCTTGGCGCACCGCTGGTGGGACCGCGAAAGCGAGTTCAAGCCGCTGCACGACATCAATCCGCTGCGCGTCAACTGGATCGACGAGCGCGTCAGCCTGGCCGGCAAGAAGGTGCTGGACGTGGGCTGCGGTGGCGGCATCCTCAGCGAGGCGATGGCCCTGCGTGGCGCCACCGTCACCGGCATTGACATGGGCGAAGCGCCACTGGCCGTGGCCCAGCTGCACCAGCTGGAGTCCGGTGTACAGGTCGAATACCGGCAGATCACCGCCGAGGCCCTGGCCGAAGAAATGCCCGAGCAGTTCGACGTGGTCACCTGCCTGGAAATGCTCGAGCACGTACCCGACCCGTCCTCGGTCATCCGCGCCTGCTACCGCATGGTCAAGCCCGGCGGCCAGGTGTTCTTCTCGACCATCAACCGCAACCCCAAGGCCTACCTGCTGGCCATCGTCGGCGCCGAATACATCCTCAAGATGCTGCCGCGCGGCACCCATGACTTCAAGAAATTCATCCGCCCCTCCGAACTGGGCGCCTGGAGCCGCGTCGCCGGCCTTGAGGTCAAGGACATCATCGGCCTGACCTACAACCCGCTGACCAAGCACTACAAGCTGAGCAGCGACGTGGACGTCAACTACATGATCCAGACCCTGCGCGAGGAATGAGCATGCGTTTGCGAGCAGTACTCTTCGACATGGACGGCACCCTGCTCGACACGGCGCCGGACTTCATCGCCATCTGCCAGGGCATGCTCGCCGAGCGCGGCCTGCCCGCTGTTGACGACAAGCTGATCCGCGACGTGATTTCCGGCGGCGCCCGGGCGATGGTTGCCGCGACCTTCGCCATGGACCCGGATGCCGAGGGCTTCGAGGCCCTGCGCCTGGAGTTCCTCGAGCGCTACCAGCGTGACTGCGCCGTGCACAGCAAGCTGTTCGACGGCATGGCCGAACTGCTGGCCGACATCGAGAAAGGCAACCTGCTGTGGGGCGTGGTCACCAACAAGCCCGTGCGTTTTGCCGAGCCGATCATGCAGCGCCTGGGCCTGGCCGAGCGCTCGGCCCTGCTGATTTGCCCGGACCACGTGAAAAACAGCAAGCCCGACCCCGAGCCGCTGATCCTGGCCTGCAACACGTTGAACCTGGACCCGGCCAGCGTGCTGTTCGTCGGCGACGACCTGCGCGACATCGAGTCTGGCCGCGATGCCGGCACCCGCACGGCGGCCGTGCGCTACGGCTATATTCATCCAGAGGACAACCCGAACAACTGGGGCGCCGATGTGGTGGTGGACCACCCGCTGGAACTGCGCAAAGTGATCGACAGCGCCCTGTGCGGCTGCTGATCCGCCCCCGGTCATTCAAGGACACCTGACATGTTCGACTACACCGCCCGCCCCGACCTGCTCAAGGGCCGCATCATCCTGGTCACCGGTGCCGGCCGCGGCATCGGCGCCGCCGCCGCCAAGGCCTATGCCGCCCTGGGCGCCACCGTGCTGCTGCTGGGCAAGACCGAGGCCAACCTGAACGAAATCTACGACCAGATCGAGGCCGCCGGCCACCCACAGCCTGTGGTGATCCCGTTCAACCTGGAAACCGCCCTGCCCCACCAGTACGACGAACTGGCAGTGATGATCGAGAACGACTTCGGCCGCCTCGACGGGCTGCTCAACAATGCCTCGATCATCGGCCCGCGCACGCCACTGGAGCAATTGTCAGGCGACAACTTCATGCGTGTGATGCACATCAACGTCGATGCCACCTTCATGCTCACCAGCACGCTGCTGCCGCTGCTCAAGCTGTCGGAAGACGCCTCGGTGGTGTTCACCTCCAGCAGCGTCGGGCGCAAGGGCCGGGCTTACTGGGGGGCTTACGGGGTATCGAAGTTCGCCACCGAGGGGCTGATGCAGACCCTCGCCGATGAGCTGGAAGGAGTGGCACCGGTGCGCTCCAACAGCATCAACCCGGGTGCTACCCGGACGGCGATGCGGGCTCAGGCGTATCCGAGCGAGAATCCGCAGAACAACCCGCTGCCCGAAGAGATCATGCCGGTGTACCTGTACCTGATGGGGCCGGATAGCACCGGGGTGAATGGGCAGGCCTTCAACGCCCAATAAACCTGGGTTGACAGTACCGGCCGCTTCGCGGGCGTGTCCCGCGAAGCGGCCGGTACTGCTCAGCCCGCAGCCAACGCCGGGCGCATGCGCCCCTGCTGGCGCCCTTCCAGCTGCATGCACCGTTCCAGGAACAGGTACATGCAGTCATAGCTCTTGCACACCGCCTTGCGCAGTTCGTTGCGCAGCCCCAGGGTCGGGTTCTCGCCCGCCAGCGTGCAAATGATCTCCAGCGCCTCCCATGGGTGGGCATCGTCGTACTGCGCATGCATCTTCAACCATTTCATGGCGCGCTTGCGCTGATCCTCCGGGAAGCCCATGGCATAGGTATCCTCGGCGCAGACCACCGCCGACCATTCACCGGTCGCGCCTTCGATGGCATAGTTGGTGGCCGCCATGGCGATCGCCAGTGACTCGGTGGTGCACACCCGCCAGCACCAGTCGTTAAGCCCATTGAGCTCCGCTGGCACCTCCTGGGACTGCAGCTCGTGCAGGTGAATGCCATGGGCATGGCACCAGTGCACCCAGTAGTCGGCATGGTTGAGCTCGACGCGGATATTGCGCATCAGCCAGCGCCGCGCCATGTCTTCGCCGGGGTGGCGAGCAAAGCGGGTCTTGGTCAGGTTGTGCGCCATGTACAGCGAGAACTGCTCGACCACTGGCCAGCCGCCGATCAGGTACTGGCGAATGGTCGATTGGCGCAGCTGGCCGTCACGCAGGCGCTGGTAGAACTCATGCTCGACCACCCGGCGCTTGCTCTCGCGGCAATCTTCGATCAGTTGCTGAGCCCAGGCGGGGTAACTGGCGGGGTCCATCAATGGCCCGATGCGAACGAATGCGTCAATCACTTTCAGCTCCTTGATCCTTGTGATTTTGCGGACGTTTCTTCAGCGAAAAGTACCAGGCGCCCGATGCAGCAGGGGCCGTGCAGCTATCCGTTGCCGCTGCAGACTGTCACAGGTGAACACCTGCGGACGTTCGATCAGGTAGCCCTGGGCGTAATCCACGCCTATTTCCTGCAAGGCCTGCTCGATCAACGGTGTTTCGACGAACTCGGCAATGGTCCGCTTGCCCATGACGTGGCCGATGTGGTTGATCACCTCGACCATGGCACGGTTGACCGGGTCATCCAGCATATCTTTGACAAAACTTCCGTCGATCTTCAAGAAGTCGACGGGTAAATGTTTCAAATAAGCGAATGACGACATTCCGGCACAGAAGTCATCGAGGGAGAACTTGCAGCCCAGCCCTTTCAATTCATTCATGAATCGAATGGCGCTTCCCAGGTTGGAGATAGCGCTGGTTTCGGTGATCTCGAAGCAAATCAGCCGCGGCGGAATGGAATATTCGACGAACAGTCGCTGCAGGTACTCAAGAAACTTGTCATCGCCGATGCTCGTCCCCGACAGGTTGATCGCACACATCGACAGCGGCCCCTCGCGCCCCTCCTCCAGGCACTGGCGAATGACCTGAAACACGTTGCGCACCACCCAACGGTCGAGGGCGGTCATCAGGCCATAGCGCTCTGCCGCCGGGATGAAGCTGTCGGGCAGTATGGTGCGGCCACTTTCATCATGCAGGCGCAGCAGAATCTCGATATGGCCCGGCCCTTCGATGGCAGTGAGCGGGGCAATTTCCTGGGCATACAGGCAGAAGCGGTTTTCTTCCAATGCCACATGAAGGCGCTGGATCCAGGCCATTTCGCCGAAGCGCATGGACAGTTCGCTGTCGTCGGCGTGGTACACCTGAACCCGGTTGCGGCCCTTTTCCTTGGCCATGTAGCACGCCATGTCAGCAGCACGCAGGGAGGCCTCCAGCGTGGACGGGGCCTGCGCCATGTTCACCAGGCCAATACTGACGGTGGTCACGAACGGCCTGCCCTTCCACACGAAGTGCAGGCTTTGCACCGCCTGGCGCAGGCTCTCGGCGATACGCTCGGCCTGATCGGGCGGGCAGTTCTCCAGCAACACACCGAATTCGTCACCGCCCAGCCTGGCCAGGGTGTCACCCTCGCGCAGCCCCGACTGCAACACCGCGCAAATATGCCGCAGCAGCTCGTCGCCGGCGGCATGCCCACAGGTATCGTTGACCAGCTTGAACTGGTCGAGGTCGAGGAACATCAGCGAGTGGCGCCCGGCCTGACGCACCAGGCCATTGAGCGCCTGCTCCAGGCGGTACTCGAACTCGCGGCGGTTGGCCAGGCCGGTCAGGGCGTCATGAGTGGCCTGCCAGGACAGGTTGGCGATGTACTGCCGCTCCTGGGTCATGTCGTGCAACACCAGCACGATGCCGGCCATCTGGCCGTCGTTGATGATCGGGGAGCCGACCAGGTTGATCGACACCGTGCTGCCGTCCAGCCGCTGGATCAGCCGGGCGTGTTCGGCACCCCCCTTGAGGCTGCCGCTGAGCACCTGCTCGAGCAAGCTGCCGCTGTCGTTCTCGGCCTGCTCGTCGACCAGGCTGAACAATGCCGTCAACGGCAGGCCCTGCGCCTGCCCTGCCTGCCAGTGGGTAAGTTGCTCGGCCGCCGGGTTCATGAACACGATGCAGCCTTCGACATCGGTGGTGATCACCGCGTCGCCGATGGCCTGCAGGGTGATCTGCGCCCGCTCCTTTTCTTCCTGCAGAGCGCTGGCAAAGGCTTGGCGCTGGGCCAGCAGCTTGCTCGAACGGCGCCAGGCGATGGTGATGAGGAACAGCGCGGTCAGCAGGTTGGTGATCAACAGCACCCGCAGCAGCATCCGCGAGCCCTCGCCCAAGGCATCACTGAAGGCCTTGGCGGCCGGGGTCACGCCTTCGTTGATGGCGACGATGCGCGCCCGCCACTCGCTGACCTGCCGGGGGCTCGACTGCTGACTGGCAAAGCCGTCGCGCATGTCGCGGGCCAGCACATCCAGCTGGCCGAGGTAATCGTCACCGATGTTCCAGTAGGCGATGGCGGTCTGCATGTAGCTGATTTGGCGGAAGTTGCGGTAGAACCAGATGATGCGGTCAACATCGTCAGGGTGGTTGCCGCCCTGCAGGACGGCCTGGCGCGCCGCTTCCAGGTCTGGGTCGGGCTGCTCGAGCACTTCACGCAGCTGGTGGTCGCCCTGAGGCACACTGATGACCTGGCGATAACGCTGATAAGCGCTCTCGTCACCACTGTCGGCGTACAGGTTGAGGTAATAGATGGCATCTTTCTGGGCTTTCGACCACAAGCTTTCACCCGCGACATAGGCACGCACGGCCGACAGCGCATAAAGGCTGAGGCTGCCCAACAGGACCTGGAAGACTACAACGGCGATGAAGGGCCAGATGATACCCAGCAACCTTGGCGCCTCTAGCGTGCGATTTCCCTTCATGAAGTCCCTGTCACAGAGCAGATAAGGCTTGAATCAACCCAGACAAGCACAGCGTAGGCCATTTGCCATCTGTATGGAGGGAATTTTGTGACGGGAGATCGTAGTCGAATGCTTCGCGGGCATACCCGCGAATAGGCCTTCATAGCCAACACAACACTGTCAGGTCTGCTGCAAATGCCCATACAACTTGGCATACAGCCCACCGTCGGCAATCAGCTGCTGATGGTCGCCATCCTCGGCCACATGCCCACCATCAAAAACCAGCACCCGGTCGGCCTGCTTCACTGCGGACAGCCGGTGAGCGATGATCAGCGTGGTGCGGCCGCTTAGGAAGCGTGCCAGGGCCTGGTGCAGGTTGTACTCGGTGGCGGCGTCCAGCGCCGACGTGGCCTCGTCGAGGATCACCACCTTGGGCTCGGCCAGGACCATGCGGGCAATGGCCAGGCGCTGGCGCTGGCCGCCGGACAGGCGCACGCCGGAGCGGCCGACCACACTGTCCAGCCCTTGTGGCAAGGCAGCGATGGTGGCGTCCAGCTGGGCGATGCGCAGCGCCTGCCAGCAGGCCTCGTCCGTGCAATCGCGGCCCATGGTCAGGTTGGCGCGCACCGTGTCGTTGAACAACGAAGGGTGCTGCAGCACCACCGCTACATTTTCCCGCAAGGTCTCCAGGCCGATTTCCTGCAGGCTGGCACCGCCAAAGCGGATGGTCCCGGCCTGGGCGCTGTACAGGCCCAGCAGCAACTGCACCAGCGTGCTCTTGCCGCCGCCACTGGCACCGACGATGGCGACCTTTTCGCCGGGGGCGATGGACAGGTCGAGGTGCTCGAGCACCGGCTCGTCGGCATAGGCGAAGCGCAGGTCGCGCACGTCGATACCCACCGTATCGCGGCCGGCGAACGGGTCGCTGGCCGCCGGGTACTGCGGCTCGTCATCACGCGCCAGCAACTCGTTGAGCCGGCTCAGCGCGCCACCGGCGGCGTAATAGGCATATTGCAGGTTGAGCAGTTGCTCGACCGGGCCGATCATGAACCACAGGTAGCTGAACACCGCCAACATCTGCCCGATCGACAGGTCGGAGAACAGCACCGTCAGCATCGCTGCGGCGCGGAAGATGTCGATACCAAACTGGAACAACAGGCCACTGGCACGGCCGCTGGCGTCGCTCTTCCACTGCGAATCCACGGCGTAGTCGCGCACTTCACGGGCACGCACACCCAGGCGGCCGAGGAAGTAACCCTGACGGTTGCCGGCGCGGACTTCCTGGATGGCATCGAGGGTTTCCGCCAGCGCCTGGGTAAAGCGCGCGGTGCTGTCGTTTTCGAGCTTTTTGAGGTGCTTGACGCGTTTGCCCAACTGCACGGTGAAGTAGATCACCAGCGGGTTGAACAGCAGGATCAGCAAGGCCAGCTGCCAGTGCATCCAGATCAGGATCGCCGCGGTGCCGGTCAGGGTCAGCATGGCCACCAGGAAGCGGCTCAAGGTCTCACCGACGAACTTGTCGAGGGTGTCCAGGTCGGTGACCAGGTGAGTAGTCACGGTACCGCTGCCGAGGCTTTCGTATTCTTTCAGCGAGATACGCTTGAGCCGCTCGATCAGGCGAATGCGCAGGCGGTACACGATGTCCTTGGCAAGGCCGGCGAACAGCTTGGCCTGGACCACGTTGAATGCCAGTGCGAACAGGCGCAGGCACAGCGTGGCCACCAGCATCAGGCCGATATAACCGGCCGCCACCTGCCAGCCGCTGGGCAGCAGGTGGTTCATGAACTTGAGCGCGCCATCACCATGGCCGAGCAGCACTTCGTCGACCAGCAACGGCAGCAGCAACGGGATCGGCACGCTGCAACAGGCAGCGAGCACGGCAATCAGGTTGGCGGTCCAGAGGTTTTTCTTGTGGTGCAGCGCCAGGCGGCGGATTTCCGCCCAGCTCAGGCGATCGGGCACAGCAGCGGGCTTCCCTGGCACCGGGTCGGGCGACCCCGGCAAATCAAGCACAGGCGGCCTGCTGTAGCCAGCGGCCAAGCAAGGGTTGCAGGCTCTCCAGCGGCTGGTAGCCGTTGGTCAGCAGGGCCAGCTGCCCGTTGCGCTCGGCCAGCAGGGTCGGGAAGCCGGCGATACCGAGGTCCTGCACCCAGCTGAAATCGGCAGCCGTGGCAGCACGGGTATCGGCTCGGGTAAGGGCGTCGGCAAAGGCGGCGCGATCGAACCCGGCCTGCTCGGCCAGATCGACCAACTGCGGTGCGGTGGTGACGTCCACGCCCTGCTCGTAGAACGAACGTTGGATCAGCTTCAGCAGCGGCCAGACGCCTTCGGCGCACAGCTCGCGGGCGGCAACCAGGGCGCGGCAGGCCGGCTCGGTGTCGTAGACAAAGCCATCGGGCATGGCGCCTTCGAAACGGAACGGCTGGCCGGTGGCCTCGGCCACCGCCTGCCAATGCTCGAGGATGTACTTGCGGGTCGAGGCATCCAGCGCGCTACCACCGCTGCGCAGGCCACCCGGCACCAGCTGGGTGGCCACGCCCGCTTCACGCGCCTGGGCGATCAGGGCCTCGGCCACGGGTGCGAACCCCCAGCACCAGGAGCACATCGGGTCCATCACATAGAGCAGGCGTGCAGTCATGCATCAGGCCTCGGCTTTGTAGTTGTAACCGATCGGGTGCGGCAGGTTGCGGGCCTTGGCCAGCTCGATCTGCTTCTGCCGGTCGATGGCGCTGCGCCGGGTCTTCTCGCTCAGGCTGTCCCAGCAGTGCGGGCAGCTCACGCCTGGCGAATAGTGTTCGGACGCGCGTTCCTCTGCATTGATCGGGTGGCGGCAGGCGTGGCACTGGTCGTACTCGCCTTCGCTCAGGTCATGGCGCACCGTGACGCGGTTGTCGAAGACGAAGCAGTCGCCGTCCCACAGGCTTTGTTCCTGAGGCACTTCCTCGAAGTATTTCAGGATGCCACCCTTAAGATGATAGACCTCCTCGAAGCCTTCACCGAGCATGTAGCTGGAAGCTTTTTCGCAACGGATGCCGCCGGTGCAGAACATGGCGACCTTCTTGTGCTTGCTCGGGTCGAAGTTGGCCTTGATGTACTCGGGGAACTCGCGGAAGGTCTCGGTCTTGGGGTCGATGGCGCCCTTGAAGGTGCCGATGGCCACTTCGTAGTCATTGCGGGTGTCGATCAGCAGCACTTGCGGGTCGCTGATCAGGGCGTTCCAGTCCTTGGGCTCGACGTAGGTGCCGACCGCCTGGTTGGGGTCCACGCCCGCGACGCCGAGGGTGACGATCTCTTTCTTCAGCTTGACCTTGGTGCGGTAGAACGGCTGCTCGTCGCAGTAGGATTCCTTGTGGTCGATATCGACCAGGCGCGGGTCGTTGCGCAGCCAGGCGAGCAGGCCGTCGATGCCTTCGCGGGTGGCCGAGACCGTACCGTTGATACCTTCGTTAGCCAGCAGCAAGGTGCCTTTGACGCCGTTGTCGGCCATGGCCTTGAGCAGCGGCTCACGCAGCTCGACGTAATCTTCCAGGGTGACGAACTTGTACAGCGCCGCCACGACGATGGGTTGGGACATTCAGGTGGATCTCCAGGTGGGTGCCCTCGTAAGGGGCGGACCGGGGTGGACATGAAACAGGGGGCTGCTGTGCAGCCCATCGCAGGCAAGCCAGCTCCTACAGGGCCAGCACAACCTTTGCGGAATGCGCTGTACCTGTGGGAGCCGGGCTTGCCGGCGATGGGCCGCGCGGCGGCCCCCTTGGGATGTTGCGGATTGTACCAGAATGACGGAAAGGATTCAGTGCTTGCCGCCACCTGCACACACCGGCGAAGCCGGTGCAGCGCCTACCTTGGCCCATTCCTCGGCGGTGTAGGTGTGAATCGCCAGGGCGTGGATTTCGCCCATCAGCTCACCCATGGTGGCGTAGACCTTCTGGTGGCGCTTGACGCTGTTGAGCCCGGCAAACTGCTCGCTGACGATCACCGCCTTGTAGTGGGTTTCCTGGCCACGGCTGTGCATGTGGCTTTCGTTGAGCACTTCAAGGTGCTGCGGTGCCAGCGTGGCCAGCTGCTGCTCGATGCGTTGCTGCATGGTCATCGGGTGTTACTCACTTCTTCGCCGGGGCGGCAGCCTTGCCGGCATTCGGGTCAAGCTCTTTGGTCATGTCTTCAAGCAGCTTGTTCACCACCGGCACTGCCGGCTCCAGGCTCTGCTGGGTCAGCTGAGCCGACTGTTGGGTGACCTTGGGCATCTGGGTCAGGACTTTCTTGCCCAGGGGCGACTCGTAGAACTTGACCAGGTCCTTGAGCTCCTGCTCGGTGAAGGTCTGGGTGTACAAGTCGACCATCTTAGGCTTCAGCTTGTTCCAGCCGATGGCGCTGTCCAGTGCGGCGTTGGCCTTGGCCTGGTAGCTTTCCAGCACATTCTGCTTGGCGGCCGGAGCCTTCTTCTGGGCAAAGCGCTCGGCGAACATCTGCTGGACCTGCATGTACACCGGGGTGCCCAGCTTGTCAGCGTGGGCCAGGGTCAGGAATTTCTCGGCGGCAGCGTTGTGGCTGGCGGTGGCAGCGAGTACCTGGCCGCTGGCACAGGCCAGGGCTACGGCAGCACAGAGGACACGGAGACGGGTCATTGCATTTCCTTCAAGGAGGGGAGGCGGTACCTCAGGGTAGAGCATTCTGCTCCTGCAAAGGCGCAGCGCTCAAGTGGCACGACGAGCGATTGAACCGCTCGTTCGCATGAGGGCCTAAACTGCTGATTCTGACTGACACAGGAGTGAATGCAGCATGAGCCGTATCGAGACAGACAGCCTGGGCGCGGTCGAAGTTCCTGAAAACGCCTACTGGGGCGCGCAGACCCAACGCTCGCTGATCAACTTTGCCATTGGCAAGGAACGCATGCCGCTCGCGGTGCTGCACGCCCTGGCGCTGATCAAGAAGGCCGCTGCGCGCGTCAACGACCGCAACGGTGACCTCCCGGCCGACATTGCCCGGCTGATCGAACAGGCCGCCGACGAAGTGCTCGATGGCGAGCATAACGACCAGTTTCCGCTCGTCGTCTGGCAGACTGGCAGCGGCACTCAAAGCAACATGAACGTGAACGAGGTGATTGCCGGGCGGGCCAACGAACTGGCCGGCCAGGGCCGCGGCGGCAAGGCGCCGGTGCACCCCAACGACCACGTCAACCGCTCGCAAAGTTCCAACGACTGCTTCCCCACCGCCATGCACATTGCCGCCGCGCAGGCCGTGCAGGAGCAACTGCTGCCGGCCATCGCCGAGCTGTCCTCGGGCCTGGCCGAACTGTCGGCGCGCCACCACAAGCTGGTCAAGACCGGCCGCACGCACATGATGGACGCCACGCCGATCACCTTCGGCCAGGAGGTTTCAGCCTTCGTCGCCCAGCTCGACTACGCCCAGCGCGCCATCCGCGCCACCTTGCCGGCGGTGTGCGAGCTGGCCCAGGGTGGCACCGCCGTGGGCACCGGTCTGAATGCTCCGCATGGTTTTGCCGAGGCCATTGCTGCCGAGCTGGCTGCGCTGTCCGGCTTGCCGTTTGTCACAGCGCCGAACAAGTTCGCCGCCCTCGCTGGCCATGAGCCGCTGACCAGCCTGGCCGGCGCCCTCAAGACGTTGGCGGTGGCCTTGATGAAAATTGCCAACGACCTGCGCTTGCTGGGCTCCGGGCCACGCGCCGGGCTGGCCGAGGTGCGCCTGCCGGCCAACGAGCCGGGCAGCTCGATCATGCCGGGCAAGGTCAACCCGACCCAGTGCGAGGCGCTGTCGATGCTGGCCTGCCAGGTGCTCGGCAATGACGCCGCGATCGGCTTTGCCGCAAGCCAGGGGCACTTGCAACTGAACGTGTTCAAGCCCGTGATCATCCACAACCTGCTGCAGTCGATCGAACTGCTGGCCGATGGCTGTCGCAACTTCCAGCAGCACTGCGTGGCCGGGATCGAGCCGGATGCCGAGCAGATGGCGGCGCACCTGGAGCGTGGGTTGATGCTGGTGACGGCGCTGAACCCGCATATCGGCTATGACAAGGCGGCGGAGATTGCCAAGAAGGCCTACAGCGAGGGCAAGACCCTGCGTGAGGCAGCGCTGGAGCTGAACTACCTGACCAATGAGCAGTTCGATCAGTGGGTGAGGCCGGAAAACATGCTGGCACCCGGCGGCAAGGGCTGATTGATCGGCTGGTGCTTGAGGCCTTATCGCCGGCTTGCCGGCGATAAGGCCGGAACAGCCAATCAACCCATCTGAGCCAAGCGCGCCCTCCTCGCCCGCCAGCCGGCCACCAGCGACGGCCCCAAGGCCACCAGCGACGACCCCAGCACCACCGTCACCGCCCCCACATACCCCAGGGCATTGATATCCTCGGCCTGTACAAAGTCCGGCCACACCCAGGCTGCAATCGCCACCGCTACAAAGGTGACCAGCGGCGTCAGCGCAAGCGTCGCACTCACCCGCGACGCCTCCCAATGCGCCAGCGCCTCGGCAAACGCCCCGTAGGCCACCAGCGTGTTCAGGCAGCAGGCCAGCAGTAGCCAGCCTTGCAGCGGCGTCAACTGCAGCGCTTCCAGCGGATGCACCCAGGGCGTCAGCAACGCCGCGCAGCTGAGGTAGATGACCATCATCACCTGCTGCGAATGCCAGACCGTCAGCAACTGCTTCTGGCTCAGGGCATAGAACACCCAGATGCTGGTGGCCAGCAGAATGGTCAGCACCCCGGTGGTGTAGGCACCCAACGAGGTCAGCAACTCGTCCAGACGCTGATTGAAGAACAGGCCGAAACCACCCAGCAGAACCACCAACCCCAGCCCTTGGCCCAGGCTGAAGCGTTCCTTGAACACGAACACGCTGGCCACCAGCAGCAGCACTGGGCCAATCTGCACCACCAGTTGCGCCGTACCAGGGCTGAGCAGCTTGAGGCCGATCAGGTAGAGCACGTAGTTGCCCATCAGCCCGCACACGGCTACGACCACCAGGCCTTTGCCCCTGGGGCCGAGATTGGCGAACGAAGGCAAGCGCCGCTTGGCCGCCAGCCAGGCGAACAGCAGGCTGCCCGACACCAGTAGGCGGTACCAGGTGACCGTCACCGGGTCGACCACCTGCAACACTTGCTTGAGCTTGATTGGCAAAATGCCCCAGAGCAGCGCGGTCAGCAGCGCCAGGAACAGGCCATAGCCCCAGCGTCCGGAAGTGATGTGCATGAAGTCCTCGATCGATCCCGTGGTGGGGGTACCTGGATTCTAAGGGCTTGCTGTCTGCCACCGGGGAAAAAACCACAGAAAAGAATTCATCAGGTCATTCCCGCTGGGCATGCCTCACTTCTTGTCCTTGGCAAACGCCGCTTCCAACGCCTCGTTGATGGTGCGCAACACTTTCACCCGCGCCCAGCGCTTGTCGTTGGCCTCGACCAAGGTCCAGGGCGCGATCTCGGTGCTGGTACGGTCGACCATGTCGCCGACCGCATCCACATACAGGTCCCACTTCTCGCGGTTGCGCCAGTCGTCTTCGGTGATCTTGTAGCGCTTGAACGGGATCTGCTCGCGCTCCTCGAAACGCTCCAGCTGGGTCTGCTGGTCGATCGCCAGCCAGAACTTGACCACCACCACGCCGGCGTTGACCAGTTGCTCCTCGAAATCGTTGATTTCGCCATACGCGCGCATCCAGTCGGCCGGGGTGCAAAAACCTTCGATGCGCTCCACCAGCACCCGCCCGTACCAGGAGCGGTCGAAGATGGTGAACTTGCCACGCGCCGGGATATGCCGCCAGAAACGCCACAGATACGGCTGTGCGCGCTCTTCTTCGGTGGGCGCGGCGATCGGCACGATGCGGTACTGGCGCGGGTCGAGCGCGGCGGCGACGCGGCGGATGGCGCCGCCCTTGCCGGCTGCATCATTACCCTCGAAGGCCGCCACCAGGGCGTGCCGGCGCATATGCTTGTGGCGCAGCAGGCCAGCCAGGCGGGCCTGCTCGGTCACCAGCTGCTCCTGGTAGTCGTGCTTGTCCAGGCGCACGGTCATGTCCAGCGCGCCAAGCAGGCTGCGCTGGTCGATGCTGCGGCCCAGCGGCGCGATGTTGCCGTGGTGCTTGCCCTTGGGGTTGACGGCCAGCGCGGCCTGCAGGCTTTCCAGCAGGATGCGGCCCACGGCCAGGCTGCGGTAGTACGGGTCGGCGCCTTCGACGATGTGCCAGGGCGCATAGTCGCGGCTGGTGCGGCGCAACACGCGCTCACCAAAGCGCACGAAGCGGTCGTAGGTTTCCGACTGCTGCCAGTCCAGCGGGCTGATGCGCCAGCTGTGCAGCGGGTCGTCCTTGAGCGCCTTGAGCCGCGCCTTCATCTGCTTCTTGGACAGGTGAAACCAGAACTTGATGACCAGCGCGCCTTCGTCGCAGAGCATCTGCTCCAGGCGCTCGGCACCGGCAATGGCCTGGTCGAGCACGGCATCCTTGAACAGCCCGTGCACCCGGCCCTGAAGCATCTGGCTGTACCAATTGCCGAAAAACACGCCCATCCGCCCTTTCGGCGGCAGCGCCCGCCAGTAGCGCCAGGCCGGAGGCCGGGCCAGCTCTTCGTCGGTCTGCTGGTCGAAGGTGAGCACGTCGATCATGCGAGGGTCCATCCACTCGTTGAGCAGTTTGACCGTTTCACCCTTGCCGGCGCCCTCGATGCCATTGATCAACACGATCACCGGGAAGCGCGACTGCTGCTTGAGTTCGTACTGGGCTTCGAGCAGGGCCTCGCGCAGGGCGGGCTCTTCTGCCTCGAAGGTTTCCTTGTCGATGCTGTGGCCGATTTCGGCGGATTCGAACATGCACTGGCTCCTTCAATGGATAAGCAAGACTAGCGGATTTGTAACCGGCCTGTAGCCCTGCGCAAAACCTGCGGATGGCATAAAATCCCTCATCCGCTGCAAACGAGCCAACCATGTCCACCCTCCTCCAGCATGCCCAGATCGACTGGGACGACCAGGGCCGCCCCCATTCGCGGCATTACGACGATGTGTACTTCGCCGTCAACGAAGGTATTGAAGAAACGAAACACGTCTTCCTCGGCCAGACCCGTCTGGCCGAACGCTTCGCTGACCTGGCCCCGCACGCTTGCCTGGTGATCGGCGAAACCGGTTTTGGCACCGGCATGAACTTTTTCTGCGCCTGGCAGCTGTTCGACGCACACGCACACGCCGACGCCCGCCTGCATTTTGTCAGCGTCGAAAAATACCCGCTCGGGCGCGACGACATGGCCAGGGCGGTGGGCCTGTGGCCAGCGCTGAGCGCCTACACCGAGCCACTGCTTGAGCAGTACGTGGCCGTGCACCCGGGGTTCCAGCAGTTCACGTTCGCCAACGGCCGGGTCACCCTGACCCTGTTGATTGGCGATGCGTTGGAACAGTTGCCGCAGCTCGATGCCCGCATCGACGTGTGGTTCCTCGATGGCTTCGCCCCTGCCAAGAACCCCGACATGTGGACCCCAGAGCTGTTCGCGCAACTGGCACGGCTGTCGCACCCGAACACGGTGCTGGGTACCTTCACCACCACTGGCTGGGTGCGACGCAGCCTGATCGAGGCCGGCTTCGCCATGAAGAAGGTGCCGGGCATCGGCAAGAAGTGGGAGGTGATGAGCGGCGTCTACACCGGGCCGTCAGCCCCGCCGCCGCACGCGCCCTGGTATGGGCGTGCGCGCAGTGACGAGGGGCCGCGCCAGGCACTGGTGATCGGTGCCGGGTTGGCGGGCAGTGCCAGTGCCGCCAGCCTGGCCAGACGCGGCTGGCAAGTGACGGTACTGGAGCGCCACGATGCCCCTGCGCGGGAGGCCTCCGGCAACCCGCAAGGGGTGCTGTACCTCAAGCTGTCCGCCCATGGCACCGCCCTTTCGCAGATGATCCTGTCCGGCTTCGGCTACACCCGACGGCAACTTCAGCAGCTGCCGCGCGGGCTGGACTGGGACGACTGCGGCGTTCTGCAACTGGCCTTCGACAGCAAAGAGGCCGAACGCCAGGGCAAACTCGCCGAGGCCTTTGAAAGCAGCCTGCTGCGCGCCTTGCCGCGTGAGGAAGCCGAAGCCATTGCCGGCGTCGCGCTGCCTGCGGGTGGCCTGTTCTATCCGGAAGGCGGCTGGGTACACCCCCCGGCGTTGTGCCAGGCACAACTGAACCACCCGAACATTCGGCTGCTGGCTCACCGCGAAGTCGTCGAACTGCGCAAAGTCGATGGCCTGTGGCAAGCGTGGGATGGCGAGCAATTGCTGGCCAGTGCACCGCTGGTGGTACTGGCCGGGGCCGCCGATGTGAAACGTTTTGAAGCCTGTGCGCAACTGCCACTCAAGCGCATCCGTGGGCAGATCACTCGCCTGCCAGTGACCGAGGGCAGCCGGGTGCTGGGTACCGTGGTGTGCGCCGAGGGCTATGTGGCGCCGCCACGGGGCGACGAGCATACCCTGGGCGCCAGTTTCGACTTCCACAGCGATGACCTGGCGCCGACCGTGGCCGAGCACCAGGGCAACCTTACGCTGCTGGATGAAATCTCCACTGACCTGGCGCAGCGCCTTGGCCGTGCGACTCTGCACCCTGAGCAGTTGCAGGGACGCGCGGCATTTCGTTGCACCAGCCCGGACTACCTGCCGATTGTCGGGCCCATCGCCGACCCTGCTGCGTTTGCCCAAGCCTATGCCGCATTGAGCAAGGATGCGCGACAGGTGCCTGAAGTGCCCTGCCCTTGGCTGGAGGGGTTGTACGTGAACAGTGGGCATGGGTCGCGGGGCTTGATCACGGCGCCGCTCTCGGGCGAATTGATTGCAGCGTGGGCCAGTGGCGAGCCCCTGCCGTTACCTCGGGCGGTGGCGCAGGCGTGCCATCCGAACCGCTTTGCGTTGCGCACATTGATTCGTGGTAAATGACTGATAACTGGGGCCGCTTTGCGGCCCTTCGCGGGCAAGCCCGCTCCCACAGGTTCTGCTCCGGCTTTAGGTTCGGCTGCGCTGCATATAACAGATTGATCTAAAACTCTCGCAAATCGCTCAGGTCAGTTCCTTACAGGTGCCCTAATCCGGGGCACTGATTCCCCAACGGAAAAACCGGTAAGGACCTATGTGCGGATTAGCAGGAGAGTTGCGTTTCACCCCCCTCGACCAAGCCCCTCGCCCGGCGGACCTCGCCGCGGTAGAGCGCATGACCCATCACCTGGCGCCCCGCGGCCCCGACGCCTGGGGCTTCCATAGCCTGGGCCCGATCGCCCTCGGCCACCGCCGGTTGAAAATCATGGACCTGTCCGATGGCTCGGCGCAGCCCATGGTCGACAACACGCTGGGCCTGTCGCTGGCCTTCAACGGTGCCATCTACAACTTCCCCGAACTGCGCCAGGAGCTGCAGGACCTGGGCTACAGCTTCTGGTCCGACGGTGACACCGAGGTATTGCTCAAGGGCTACCACGCCTGGGGCGCCGCCTTGCTGCCCAAGCTCAACGGCATGTTCGCCCTGGCCATCTGGGAGCGCGACAACCAGCGCCTGTTCCTGGCCCGCGACCGCCTGGGCGTCAAGCCGCTGTACCTGTCGCGCAACGGCGAGCGGTTGCGTTTTGCCTCTACCCTGCCGGCGCTGCTCAAAGGCGGCGACATCGACCCGATGATCGACCCGGTGGCGCTCAACCACTACCTGAACTTCCACGCCGTGGTGCCGGCGCCGCGCACCTTGCTGGCCAACGTGCAGAAGCTCGAACCCGGCACCTGGATGCGCATCGACCGCCACGGTGAAGTCGAACGCCAGACCTGGTGGCAACTGCACTACGGCCCAAACCCGGACGAGCGCGAACTTGACCTGGAAGGCTGGACCACCCGCGTGCTCGACGCCACCCGCGACGCCGTGGCCATCCGCCAACGTGCCGCCGTGGATGTCGGTGTGCTGTTGTCTGGCGGTGTCGACTCCAGTCTGCTGGTCGGCCTGCTGCGTGACGTGGGCGTAGACGACCTGTCGACCTTCTCCATCGGCTTCGAGGATGCCGGCGGCGAGCGCGGCGACGAATTCCAGTACTCCGACCTGATCGCCAAGCACTACGGCACCCGCCACCACCAGTTGCGCATCGCCGAAAGCGAAATCATCGAACAGCTGCCAGCCGCATTCCGCGCCATGAGCGAACCGATGGTCAGCCACGATTGCATCGCCTTCTACCTGCTGTCGCGGGAAGTGGCCAAGCACTGCAAGGGCGTGCAAAGCGGCCAGGGCGCCGATGAACTGTTTGCCGGCTACCACTGGTACCCGCAGGTGGACGGCGCCGAGGATGCCTTCGGCGCCTACCGGGATGCCTTCTTCGACCGCAGCCACGCCGAGTACCGCGACACCGTACAGGCCCCCTGGCTGCTGGAAACGGATGCCGCCGGCGATTTCGTCCGTGAACACTTCGCCCGCCCCGGCGCCGCCGATGCCGTGGACAAGGCGCTGCGCCTGGACAGCACGGTGATGCTGGTGGACGACCCGGTCAAACGCGTCGACAACATGACCATGGCCTGGGGCCTGGAGGCGCGCACGCCGTTCCTCGACTACCGCCTGGTGGAGCTGTCGGCACGCATCCCAGCACGCTTCAAGCTGCCGGACGGCGGCAAGCAGGTGCTCAAGCAGGCCGCGCGCCGGGTGATCCCGCATGAGGTGATCGATCGCAAGAAAGGCTACTTCCCGGTGCCCGGCCTCAAGCACCTGCAAGGCGCCACCCTGGACTGGGTGCGCGAACTGCTGACCGACCCCAGCCAAGACCGCGGCCTGTTCAACCCGGCCATGCTCGACCGCCTGCTGAGCAACCCGCACGGCCAACTGACCCCGCTGCGCGGCTCCAAGCTGTGGCAGCTGGCGGCGCTGAACCTGTGGCTCAGCGAACAAGGAATCTGACCCATGAAGCCCCATGAAATCGCTTACGGTCAGCGCCTGCTGCGAGGCCAGACGCCGTCCTACGAGCGCCTCCAGGCGCGCCTGGCCGGCGACGGCAGCGAGCCCCACGACCAGCCGCGTGCCCTGCATTGCGGCTGGGGGCGGCTGCTGATCGGCCACACCTACCCGGACCCGGCAAGCCTTGCCGAGGCACTGCAGGAGGAGCGCCCCGGCGAGCGCGACATCGCCCTGTACGTGGCCGCGCCGCAGCAGTTGCTGGCGCAGGCACCGCATCAGCTGTTCCTCGACCCCTCCGACACCCTGCGCCTGTGGTTCACCGACTATCGCCAGGCTCAGCGTGTGTTCCGCGGCTTTCGCATCCGCCGGGCGCAGAGCGATGCCGACTGGCAGGCGATCAACGGCCTGTACCAGGCGCGGGGCATGCTGCCGATCCAACCCGAGCTGCTGACCCCACGCCACCTGGGCGGCCCGGTGTACTGGCTGGCCGAGGACGAAGACAGCCACGCGGTGATCGGCAGCGTGATGGGCCTGAACCACAGCAAGGCGTTTGACGACCCCGAACACGGCAGCAGCCTGTGGTGCCTGGCCGTGGACCCGCACTGCACCCGCCCCGGCGTGGGCGAGGTGCTGGTGCGCCACCTGATCGAGCACTTCATGAGCCGCGGCTTGGCCTACCTGGACCTGTCCGTGCTGCATGACAACCGTCAGGCCAAGCGGCTGTACGAAAAACTCGGTTTTCGCAACCTGCCCACCTTCGCGGTCAAGCGCAAGAACGGCATCAACCAGCAACTGTTTCTCGGCCCCGGCCCCGAGGCCGGGCTCAACCCCTATGCGCGGATCATCGTCGATGAGGCCTACCGGCGTGGCATCGAGGTACAGGTGGACGACGCTGCCGCCGGGCTGTTCACCCTCAGCCTCGGCGGGCGTCGGGTGCGCTGCCGCGAGTCGTTGAGCGACCTGACCAGCGCAGTCAGCATGACCCTCTGCCAGGACAAGCGCCTGACCCAACAGGCCCTGCACAACGCCGGGCTGTCGGTACCCGTGCAGCAGCTGGCCGGCAATGCCGACGACAACCTGGCATTTCTCGACGAGCACGGCGCCGTGGTGGTCAAGCCGGTGGACGGTGAGCAGGGCCAGGGCGTGGCGGTCAACCTGACCACGTATGACGAAGTCAGCCAGGCCATCGAACACGCCCGCCGCTTCGACAGCCGCGTGCTGCTGGAAAGTTTCCACCCCGGCCAGGACTTGCGCATCCTGGTGATTGGCCATGAAGTGGTGGCCGCCGCCATCCGCCACCCGGCGCAGGTGGTCGGCGACGGGAAGCACAGTGTCAAGGCGCTGATCGAAGCCCAGAGCCGTCGCCGCCAGGCCGCGACCGGGGGCGAAAGCCGCATTCCGCTGAACGACGAGACCGAGCGCACGCTGCGCGATGCCGGCCTCGACTACAGCAGCGTGCTGCCCGCCGGCACGCGTCTAGCCGTGCGCCGCACCGCCAACCTGCACACCGGCGGCACGCTGGAAGATGTGACCGAGCGGCTGCACCCGGTACTGGCCGATGCGGCTGTGCGCGCTGCTCGGGCACTGGATATTCCGGTGGTGGGCCTGGACCTGATGGTGCGCGATGCCCAGCACCCGGATTACGTGATCATCGAGGCCAACGAGCGGGCCGGGTTGGCCAACCATGAACCGCAGCCAACGGCGGAGCGCTTTGTCGACCTGCTGTTCCCGCATAGCCGGGCGTTGGCGTGAATCAATGATGGCCTCTTCGCGGGACCAGCCCGCTCCCACAGATTGGCGCTGGGCTTTAGGGCCACAGTGAACCTGTGGGCGCGGGCTAGCCCCGCGAAGAGGCCAGCGAAGGAGTAAGCATGTCTGAACACCACCCCGAACCCGATCTCGACTACCTCAAGCGCGTCCTCCTGGAGATGCTCGCCATCCCCAGCCCAACCGGTTTCACCGACACCATCGTGCGATATGTCGCCGAGCGTCTGGACGAGCTGGGCATCCCCTTCGAACTGACCCGCCGCGGCACCATCCGCGCCACCCTCAAGGGCCGGCAAAGCTCCCCCGACCGCGCCGTCTCGGCCCACCTCGACACCATCGGCGCCAGCGTGCGCCAGTTGCAGGACAACGGCCGCCTGGCCCTGGCCCCGGTAGGCTGCTGGTCGAGCCGCTTCGCCGAGGGTAGCCGGGTCAGCGTGTTCACCGACACCGGCGTGTTTCGCGGTAGCGTGCTGCCGTTGATGGCCAGCGGGCATGCCTTCAACACCGCCATCGACCAGATGCCGGTCAGCTGGGAGCACGTCGAAGTGCGCCTGGATGCCTACTGCGCCACCCGCGCCGACTGCGAAGCCTTAGGTCTGTCCATTGGCGATTTTGTCGCCTTCGACCCCCTGCCGGAGTTCACCGAAAGCGGCCATATCAGCGCCCGCCACCTGGACGACAAAGCCGGCGTCGCGGCGTTGCTGGCAGCCCTCAAGGCCGTGGTGGAGAGCGGCCGCCAGCCACTGATCGACTGCCATCCGCTGTTCACCATCACCGAGGAAACCGGCTCCGGCGCCGCCGCCGCCCTGCCCTGGGACGTCAGCGAGTTCGTCGGCATCGACATCGCCCCGGTGGCGCCTGGCCAGGCCTCCAGCGAACATGCCGTGAGCGTGGCCATGCAGGATTCCTCGGGGCCGTACGACTACCACCTGTCACGCCACCTGCTGAAACTGGCCGGCGACCAGGACCTGCCAGTGCGCCGCGACGTGTTCCGCTATTACTTCAGCGATGCCCATTCGGCAGTCACTGCGGGGCACGATATCCGCACCGCGCTGATAGCGTTTGGCTGCGATGCCACCCACGGCTACGAGCGCACCCACATCGACAGCCTGGCCGCGCTCAGCCGCCTGCTGTCGGGTTACCTGCTCAGCCCGCCGGTGTTCGCCAGCGACTCCAACCCGGCCAATGCCTCGCTGGAGCGCTTCAGCCATCAGCTGGAGCATGACGCGCAGATGGAGAGCGACACGCGCGTGCCGGCGGTCGACAGCCTGGTCGGCAACAAGGGGTGAGCCACAGGGGCTGGGTTTCGCGTAGCATGGGCGCATTGTTCAACGAAGCCGAATGCCGCCCATGCTGATCCCCTACGAGCAACTGCAAGCCGAAACCCTGACCCGCCTGATCGAGGATTTCGTCACCCGCGACGGCACCGACAACGGCGACGACACCCCGCTGGAAACCCGGGTGCTGCGGGTGCGCCAGGCGTTGGCCAAAGGCCAGGCGTTCATCCTGTTCGACCTGGAGAGCCAGCAGTGCCAGTTACTGGCCAAGCATGATGTGCCACGCGAGCTGCTCGATTGACAGTGCCGGCCTCTTCGCCGGGCAAGCCCTCGAAGAGGCCGGCACAGCCTGAGTCAGGCTGAATTGCCCTTGCGCGCCTCCCCCGCCTTGATCCGCTTGTACACCTCGGCCCGATGCACCGGCACCTCACGCGGCGCACTCACGCCAAAGCGCACCATGCCATCGCGGGTTTCCACCACTTTGATCTGAATATCGTCACCGATGGTGATGACTTCACCGACTTCACGTCCAATGACCAACATGCTGCGATCCTCCGGCAACAGGGAAAACCGCAGATTGCATGGGGGTATTCACCTATTCAACGCTTGCATCACAATTCAGAACATACCTACATGAACCGGTAATTACCCCTACATACACACCCTACATTCAACGTACCTGAGCCTTGCCACGCATCTTCACCGCCATCTCCGCCATCTCGTCATACAGCCGCTCCGGCGCCTGCCGCTTAAGCGCCCAAGCTTGGCGCCCGGCCTCGTGGGGCAGGATCAGGAACGTTCCGACGCCGACCTGTTGGTGAATGTAGTCGGCAATATCCGCCGCGCTGATCGGCGACCCTTCCAGCAACTTGCCGACCTGGGCCTTCATTGCCGGGTTGGGGCCGCGGAAGGAGTCAAGCAGGTTGGTCTGGAAGAACGACGGGCACACCACATGCACCCCCACCTCCAGCTGGCGCAACTCCACCAGCAGGCTCTCCGACAGCGCCAGCACCCCGGCCTTGGCAACGTTGTAGTTGCTCATGCCCGGCCCCTGCATCAGCGCCGCCATCGAGGCCACGTTGATGATGCGCCCCTTGCTGCGCTCGAGCAGCGGCAGGAAGGCCTTGCAGCCTTTGACCACGCCCATCAGGTTGACCGCGATCTGCCAGTCCCAGTCCTCCAGCGACAGCTCGGCGAAAAACCCGCCCGAAGCCACCCCGGCGTTGTTGACGATCACGTCGATGCCACCGAATTTCTCTTCACAGGCCTGGGCCAGTGCGGTCAGCTGGCTGTAGTCGCGCACGTCGCAACGCTGAACGAAGCCCTCGCCTCCCGCGCCACGGGCAAGCTCCAGGGTTTCGCGCAGGCCGTTTTCGTTGACGTCGGCCAGCGCCAGGCGCCAGCCCTCGCGCGCCCAGCGCAGGGCAATCTCGCGGCCGAGGCCGGACCCGGCGCCGGTGATCATGATGCGGTTGTGCATGGTGGCAGGCCTTGTGCTGATGGGTTGTCAGGCCAGTCTAATCAAGGCTTTACCGGGTGGGAGGATCCATCAGGGTAGTGAATGGGCGGGCATGACCCAGCGGTCAGTGGCAAGCGGATGGAATCTTTCGCAAGCGGCACCGGTCCGAATTAACAAGAGGCCAGCAGTCCGAGGCCCTTGACCCCTAACCATGCAAGGACTCCGTCATGACCACGATCCTCATCATCATCCTGATCCTGCTGTTGATTGGTGGCTTACCGGTCTTCCCGCACTCGCGCAGCTGGGGCTACGGCCCGTCCGGCATCATCGGCGTGGTGCTGGTGATACTGCTGGTGCTGTTGTTACTTGGCATGATCTGAACCAGGGGCGTGCGAGGCCAATTGCCGCTCCAGCTGCAACATGGCCTCGCGCAATGCCCCCACTGCCTGTTCCAAGTCGCCTGGTGCGAGCGGTGTACCGTTACACCTGCGCTCCAAACGCTCGCACAGGTCGACCAACTCCCTCGCCCCGGCGATCCGCGCCCCTCCCTTTATTCGATGGGCCAACATGGCCAAGGCCATCGGGTTTGCCATTGCCTGCTCTAGTTGCTGCAGGTCTTGCAGGTTGCTGGCACGTAGGTCCGCCAATAAGGATCGCAACGCAGACTCATCGTTGGCCACCAAGCGCCGCATGTGCTCGATGTCGAGTATTGCCGGACGTGCCCGGGACAGTGCCTGGACCAGGCTGTCCAATCCCAATGGCTTGAACAAGCAATCATCCATGCCTGCTGCACGGCAGCGCTGGCGCTCCACGTCGGTAGCACTGGCCGTCAACCCGATCAACTGGCAACGCGGCCGGCCGCTGCGGCGCTCGTGTTCGCGGATGGCACGGGCCAAGGCGTAGCCATTGAGCCGTGGCATGTTGCAGTCACTGATCACGCCATCGAAGTGCTCGCCCAACCACAAACGCAACGCCTGTGCACCGTCCTCGGCAACACGCGCCTGATGCCCGAGGTAATCGAGCTGCTGGGCCAGCAACAGGCGGTTGGCCGGATAATCATCGACCACCAGCAGACGCAGCGGCATCGCCAGGTGCCGGGTGTCCTCTGCATCGGTCGGCGGCATTTCATGCGCGGTACTCAACTGCGGCAGGTTCAACCGTACCTCCACCTCCGTTCCCTGCCCCAGTACGCTATGCAGGCGCAGGCTACCGCCCATCATCTCGCACAGGCTGCGGCTGATGCCCAGGCCCAGACCTGTGCTGCAGCGTGGTGACTGATGCTGGTTGCTGGCCTGATGAAACGGCTGGCCCATGTGCAACAGCTCGCCGGCGGCGATGCCGACGCCGGTATCGCGCACCTTCAGTTCCACCGCCAGGTGGCCATCGGCGGGGGTTGCCGACAGGCTCACCTCCACCCCACCCTGCTGGGTGAACTTGATGGCATTGCTCAGCAGGTTGGCCAGCACCTGCTTGAAGCGCAGCGGGTCGAGCATCACCAGGGCATCCACCTCGCCCTGGGTGGTCAGGCGCAGCGTCAGGTCTTTGCTGCGCGCCTGCTGCTCGAACAGCTGCACCACCCGCACCACCTGCTCGCGCAGGCACACCCGTTGCGGGGTCATGTGCAGATGCCCCGACTCGATGCGGGTAATGTCGAGGATGTCGCCGATCAGCTCCAGCAGGCCCCGCGCCGCGTCGTCGGCCACTTCCAGCGCCAAGTGATCGAACACCCCCTGCTCGGCTTTGCGCCGCACCAGTTCAAGCACGCCCTGCACGGCATGCAGGGGCGTGCGGATTTCGTGGCTCATGGTGGTGAGGAACTGGGTCTTGGCCTGGTTCGCCGCCTCGGCCTCGCGCTTGGCGCGCTGCAGTTGCACCTGCACCCGGCGCTGGTAGCGGATCCACAGCAGGGCCAGTGCCAATAACAGCGAAGCGGTGGCGAAGCCGAGCAGGATCCGCGCACGGTAGCGCGGCCAGGCGCCATCGGCGACGATCATCGGGTTGCGCCAGCGCCGCATCAACTGGTCGGTTTCGCGGGGGGCCAGGCTGAGCATTGCCTTGTCGAGGATGCCCTGCAGCTCTACCGCCCCACGTGCGCTGGCAAAGGCGAAGTGAGCGGGCGGCAAGGGTAGGCTGGCGCTGATTTTAAGCCGCCCTGGATACCAGCGGGCGATCAGTGGACGGGCGTCGTCGAATGTCAGCACTGCGGCGGCGGCCTGACCGCGGGCCACTGCATGCAGTGCGTCGACGGGGCCTGGCACCACCATGGGTACGACCTGCGGATGATGCCGCGCCAGCTCTTCGTGTACCGCACTGCCCCACACGAGCGCCAGCGACTGCCCGGCCAACTGCGCAAGGCTGGTCGGTGCTTGCAGGTTATCGCGCGTCACCAGCACCCGCGAGGCACTGAGGTAGGCCCGACTGAAACCCACTTGGCGCGCCAGGGCTGGGCTTCGCGGTACGCCGGCGATCAACTGGGCCTGCCCCTGACGCAGCTGTTCGAGCATGCGCTGCAGCGTGCCGCCAGCCTCCACCTGAAACTGCAGCCCGGTACGCCGGCTGATCAACTGCAGTACATCGCGGCTCAGGCCACGCAATTGCCCTTTTCCGTCGATGAAACTCAACGGCAGCAGATGCTCGTCCACCACCACCCGGACGGTCGGGTTTTCACGTAACCAGCGCTGCTCCGTTTCGCTGAACTGCAGCGGCTCGGGCCTGTGCGCTGCAGCGGCGACCGGGCTCCAGCGCTGCAGGATGCGCTGGTGCTGGCGCTCGCTGAGGCCGGCCAGGGCGGCATCCACCAGGCGCGGCAGCGGCGTGTCGCCATCGAGCATGGCAAAGCCGATGCCCTGCCCGGGCAAGCCGGCAGGGCCAACTTCCTCGACGCCGCCAAGCTGGCTGCGGCCCAGCACGTAGCGTGCGGCCAGGCCATTGCCCAGGTACACGTCGGCCTGGCCCAGCGCCAGCGTCGCCAGCGCGCTGAATGGCGAGGGGTGCACCTGTACCCGCGCCTGGGGGTAGTGCTGGCGAACCTGCCGCACATCACGGTAGCCCTCGACCATCACCAGGTTGAACGGCTGCGCCTCATCGCCCCCTTCCCTGCCCTGCTCATCCCGCCCCAGCAGCATGGGTAGGTCCTGGGCGTAGGGCTGCGACAGGCGCAGGCCAGCCTCCAGTGCCTGTTGCGCGCTCACCGAACCCAGCAGTTCGATATCGCCTTCGCGCAGCGCTGCAGCTGCTTCGGCAAGGGTGTCATAGCTCTGCACGCGGACTTGCAGGTTCAACTGTTCGCCCAACAGCCCTGCGTAATCGGCGGTGATGCCTTCGTAGGCATTGCCGGTACCGAGGATATCGAAAGGCGGGTTGTCCCTTGCCAGCACCCCCAGGCGCAGCAGCCGGCGCTGCCACAACCAACGTATGCCGGCATCGTCGGGTTGATGACGCGGCCCGTCCAGCGTGGCGCGTGCGTGCAGTCGAGGGGCGGGTAACGCGGGCAGTGCAACCAGGATGCAGACCAACGCCAACAACAAGGCACGCAGCGGCACGCGAAAGCAGGGTTAAATGAGGTGATTGCGGCGAGCGAAATCCGCCAGGTCAATCAACGAATTAAGCCTGAGCTTCTCCAGCAGGCGCGTCTTGTAGGTACTGATGGTCTTGTTGCTCAGCAGCATGGCCTCGCCAATTGCCTTGTTGCCCAAGCCACGGGCCAGGTGCTGCAGCACCATCAGCTCACGGTCGGTGAGCCCGGCGATGCACTGCGCCTCGCTGGCGCGCAGGTCCTGCTTGTGCACCGAGCTGAGGGCGACTTCGGGGAAGTAGGTGAAGCCCGACAGCACTGCGCGCACGGCCTTGCCCAGTTCGTCCAGGTCATCGGTCTTGGCCACATAGCCGGCAGCGCCGGCCTGCAAGCAACGCAGCGAATAAGCCTCGGCCAACTGTGACGTCAGCACCACGACCTTGCTCGTCTGGCCGAAGGCCTTGATCCGGCTGATCACCTCCAGACCATCCAGGCCAGGCATGGCGATGTCGAGAATCACCAGGTCCGGCGCCAGCTCACGCGCCAGGCGAACCGCGTCGATGCCGTTGTCGGCCTGGCCAATCACTTCCACACGCTGCTGGCGCAACAGCATGCAGACAGTCGCACGAATGAAAGGGTGATCGTCGACCACCAGGGCTGTGTGCATGCTGTTCCTCGCTCGGGGTGATGCCTACAACTCGGCATCGAATACGACGGTTACCTGCCCGGTGTAGGTACTGCCGGGATACTTCAACATGGCCTGCACCTGATCGCGGGCGACTTCGAAATGCAGCTGGCCGCCACGGTTGAGCGTCGCCGCCACCGCCTCGAACTGCAGCGCCGCCTGGGGGCCGCTGGGCAGTACAAGGCGTTCCACCTGGCCGCCGGCGTGCTGGATGCCGCCCGGTAAACTGAGCGCGAGCTGCACCGGTACCTGGTCGTTATGCTGGTTGCGAATGCCGCAGCCGCTGCCGGCGTCGTACTGGCAGAGCTTGTAGACCTTGAACGGGCCCGTCGACCAGGCCCTGAACGGCAGGTCGCGACTGAGCCGCTGCGGCGGTTTGCCACCGGCCAGCCAGGCCTGCCAGCCGCCGGGAGGCTCCAGCACCGCGCGTTCGGAGCCTGGTGGGAACTCGAACATGAATGCGTGCTGTATATCGAGGACGAAGTTGACGGTCAGGCTGTCGCCGCTCAGGGCGGTGACATCGTTGCCAAAGTCGAAGTCGCCGCCGGGGCCGATGCTGTAGGTCACACTGCCCCGGTACGTGCCGCTTGGCATGCGGAACGGGGGGGCGATATTCATCATGTAGGCGACGCTGGTCTCAAGCACCGTGGCTACCTCTACCCGGCCGTTGGGGGCAGATCGGCCAAACCCCCAACAGGGCGAGGGGGCTGCCGGTTGGGTGATGTCCCAAAGATAACTGACCTTGGCGGGCCGTTCCTGGCTTATGCCCCCCACGATTGCGCATCCCCCGCTGAGGGTTAGATTATGCAGTGGGTGATTATAAACGCTACCGCTGGTCTGCACGCGCTGACTCAGCGCAGTCCAATCGAACGTCAGGCGCCGCGTTTCCCCGGTGATGTCGTGATACACATCGACCTCACGCCTGGCAGGCAGGCTGACGAAAAAGAGGTCTCGTGGGTCCGCAGCGCCTTTGGTGGTTTTCTTGTCGTAGGTAATCGGCAGGGCCACGGTGGTCCGCGCCCTGCAGGTTGCTGCCCAGCTGCTGCAAAGCCCACCTGGCGGCGTGGTGTTGTCGAAACGCCCCGTGCCACCTCCCAGGTATTGAGCGGTGATTGTTACCTCGAGCGCCACCGCCAGGGGCGCGACAAGCAGCAATGCCAGCCCACACCACCGCCACCGCCCGAAGCGCTTGAATGTGCTCATCATTCCACCACCATGGGCGTGCGCTGGTCGCCTTCGTGCATTTCGAATTGATGAATGCGGGCCGCGTCTCCGGCGAACTGCCGACTACGCCCCGGCAGAAGATGGTGCTTGGTGGCAGGTTCACAGGCTTCGTCCGGCGCGCGACACTGGCGGAAATGGTCGAGCACAACGGTGGCATTGCCCCGGTTGGCGACGCTCAACTGCCCGGCATCGCGCCCCACCAGCGTTTGATAGCGTGGCTGCGCCGGCCGGACGAACAGCAGCGAGCCATAGCCGGCCAGCAGGTTGACGCCCGCCCGCAGGCTGTCGCGGTATTGCTGCGCTTCATGCTCGTCCACGGCAAAACCATCGCCCAGTTCGGGCAGCACCGGCATGAAGCGCAGGCGGAAGTAGCGCTCTTCGGCCCGTGGCCCGCGGTACAGCAAGCGCACCGCCTGCATGCCGTTGGCCGGCACGATCAGGCGCGCCGGGCTGACGACAAGGCCGCGCTGTTCGAGCGCCAGGCCCTCGGTGTCGATTTCCCGCGCCACACCGGCTTCGTCGTAGACCAGCTCGGCAACGCTGACCTTGACGAACGCCGTGGTGTCGCCGCCATTGCGCACCCGCTTGACCAGTGTGCTTTTGTCACCGTCGAGGTAGTCATACAACCCGCCGATATTAAGCTCGGGGGCGGCCACTGCGGCCAGCGGTATGGCCAGTAGCGCGACAACCAGTAACTGGGGCATTCTCATTGCATGGTTCCCTGGGTCCATTACATTAGGGTATTGCTCCGCGCAGCTCGCCGGCCACGATAAAAGCAGTAGGAAATTTCTGAAAACACCACCAAGGCGATGGACGCGAGTGCAGCAACTCACTGTGCAGCCCCCCCCGTCAGGCCCACTGCCGTCGCAATCTCCGGCAGGCAGCGCTGATCTCCAGCCAACAGCACATCGCCTTCGCGTGGCAGTGCGTTCAGCTCGAGGCGTAACAGGCACAACGCCTGGCCGCGCTGGCGAATATCCAGAGTGGGTGTGGACTCGCTCATTTCCACGGCGAAGAAACCATCGGCCTCGCTGACACTGCGGCTGGCGTGGTTGACCACCTGGGCGCCACGCAATGGCTGGCCGTGGCCATCGAGCAGACGCCCCAGCACGGTCACCGTACGCAGCACACGCAGCTGGCGGTAATCGATACCGCCACGGTTGAGGTGGTAATCCATGCTCGACGGTTGGATCACCGCCGCGGTGGTCTCGCCCCCGTCAAAGTCGAACTGCACATGCCCGGCCTTGTAGGCCGTCACCGGGATGATGTTGCGCCCGGGGTGCAGGTTGACACCGAGGGTATCGTCGGCGCGCAGCTTGAGGCCGTCGATGTCGCTGTCCACGTCGACGATCAGCGCGGCCTGATGCGGCAGGTACTGGCCGCTGACGGCAGCCTTGCCGGCACCGATGGCGACCAGGCTTTCCAGGTTCAGGCCACCGCTGAATTCGCCGTTGTACGACGAGCGCTGGACATAAGCATCGCCATGCAGCACCTGGTTTTCGAACTGGGTATCACCCCCCAGCCCGGCGCCATAGCGATCGGCCGTGAGGGTTGCGCCGATGCTGCGCAGGGGCCCCAGCTCGACATCCTGCTGGTAGCCCAGCGAGGCGTTGAGGTCACGGCCTCCATCACGCGAGGTGCGGCTGCCGACGCTGGCGGCAATACGACGCCCGCCGCCACCCAGGCTCATGCTCAGGCTCAGGTTGACGCCACGGCTGCGTGCGTCGTCGGTGCCACTATTGCCGGGCCGGTCGAACAACGACAGGCGCCAGTTGGCGTCGGAGCCGAGCAGCTGGCCATAATAAGACCAGCCCAGGTCGATGCCGGTACCGGCGTCGCCGCCAGTGCTATGGGAAAGGCGCACGCTGGCGGTGTTGCGTGGGTCCAGGCGATGGTTGAGCGACAGTGACGATTGCGTCTGGCGTGCCTGAAACGGCCGTGTCGGCGCATCGTCCCGGTGCCCCCAGGCAGGGCGCGTCAGCCAGGTGCGGCTGTGGCTGGCGACCAGCGAGCCACTGGCATAGGCATGAATCAGCTGCAGGTCGTAGCCGTTGCCATGGCCTTGAGCCTGAAACAGGTTGCCGTAGAGTTTCAGGCGGTCGCGCACGTCCCAGTCCAGCGAGGTGCCGTACTGCATGGCATCGTCGATACGCTGGGCAGACAGCCCAAGGACGGCCCGTGGGTGCAACAGGTAGTTGGCCAACACACCGGCGGCGAGGGTGTCGCCATTGTCATGCTGCCAGTTGCTGAATTGGCTGGTCTGGCGACCGAGGTACAGGTTGTAGCGCCAGGGGGCATCGGTGCTGCGCCAGTTGCCTGGCTTGTAGATGAACGCCTGGCTGCGCGAGCTCTCCTGGCCATCTTCAACCAGGCGCACCTCGACTTCGTAGATCCCGCCGGGCAACACCTTGGTATCGAGGGTCTGCAGGCCAGGCTGCACCGGCTGGCTGTTGATCAGCACGCCGTTGCGGTAGATCTCGGCGACCGCCGGGCGGTTCGGGGTGACATAGATAGGCGTGGCGCTGGGCGCGGCACTGTCGATCAGTAGGCTGTCGCTGCTGCCGAACATCAGCCCCAGGGTGGTATCGGGGCTGGCCCCCATCAGCCTGGGCTGTCGGGTCAGGCCCTGGGCGCCGGGGGTGAAATAGCCCAGGCGGTAGAAATGGTCTTCCACCAGGCGCTCACCATACAGTTGATCGACCCGGTAGCGGGTGCCGTCGCGGTTGTCGCTGCCACGGTCAAGCTGGCCTTCGGCAAGGGCCGTCCATTGCCCGACACTGCCCTGCCCTTGCAAGGCATAGCGGCCACTGGTGGCGTGGCCGTCATTGAGCACGTTGAGCTGGTTGCGCAGCAGCATTCCATGGCTGCCTTGCTCTGGTAAACGGTGAAAGCGTTCAGCGGCGCCGGACACCTCGGCCTGATCGGTCAACAGTGAAAGCTGCGAGTTGACCAGGCTGTAATGCACAGCACGCAAACCCTCCGGGCAATCCGCCTGGCAATCGCCCAAGGTTCGGCCATTGGCCAAGCGTTCGCGCCAGCGGCGGCGGACGCTTTCGGGCTCGCGGCTCTCCAAGGTGTCGGTAAAGTCCAGCAACTGTACGCGCTGGTCGCGGCCGAGCACCACCCTGGCATCGCCCAGGTAGCGGCCATCCAGGTCGACCCGCACGGCCAGCGGCACGTCGAAAAAATGCGCCTCGAACTCACGCGGCAGGCCTTCGACCGAGCCCAGGGCAGTGGCTGCGCAGTAGCCCGCAGCAGGCCAGAGGCCCAGAATGGCGGCCAGCGGCAGCCAGCAGCGCAAGGCTGCGGTTGAGGATTGATCGATCATGGGCATCGCTTGCAGGCAAGGCCTGCCCGCCACTCGCAAACAACGAGGGCCGGGGCAGGCGAACATCGATGAACGGAGCGGTGTGGATCAGGGTGCGACGGTTTCGAAGATCATGCTCACCAGGCCCTGGTAATTGCCAGGCTCATACCCGGTAGACGGTGCTGGCTGGGCCGCGACATGGAAGCCGATGGTGGCCCCCGGCGCTGCTTGTGCGGCGCTGACCACTTCGGCCGGAGTGGTCTGCAGCAAGGTATCGCCAACGGTCACATCCAGGCCGATGTTATGGGTGCCGCTGGCAATCACTGCCGGCGAAACCAGATAGGCGCTGATCGGGCCGATGGTGCTCTTGACCTGCAGTTCCTTACGGATCGGGTCAAGCTTGCCCTGATAAGAGTTCCATGCCATTTCTTGCGGATCATTCATCCAGTTGCCACCCACCGGCTCGACGAAGAAGGCGTCGGTCGGCACCTGGGCGACGATCTGCACCTGCTTCTCGATAGGATCGACCGCATGGGCGGTGCCGGCTAACAACAGGGCCAGCGGAAGGGCGATTAACGTCTGTTTCACGAATGGTTTCTCCTTGAAGGTTCTTAGCCCAGCAGGTGTGCCTGACGGGTAGGAGAAGTATTCGGGAATGGTTCGACGAGATGACCAGGAACGGTCCGAGCGAGCCTCGGAAATTTCCGAGCGAAGGCAAATTGATACTGCAGAATGCACAACGCCCCGGCTGGCGGGGCGTTGTGTTTCAGCGCTCGAGCGTTAGTGGGAAACCGCCCCACTGGCGCCCAGGCCAGTCTGCGAACGGACGAACTGCGGGAAGAACAGCGCACGTTCATTCTCAGCAGCCTTGGACTTGTCGGTGACCGAGAAGAACCAGATACCGACGAAGGCAATCAGCATCGAGAACAGCGCCGGGTACTCGTACGGGTAGATGGCTTTCTCGTGGCCGAGGATCTGCACCCAGATGGTCGGGCCAAGGATCATCAGCCCCACGGCACTGACCAGGCCCAGCCAGCCGCCGATCATGGCGCCGCGGGTGGTCAGTTTCTTCCAGTACATCGAGAGCAGCAGTACCGGGAAGTTACAGCTGGCGGCGATGGAGAACGCCAGGCCGACCATGAAGGCGATGTTCTGCTTCTCGAACAGAATGCCTAGGCCGATTGCCAGCACGCCCAGCGCGATGGTGGTGATCTTCGAGACGCGGATCTCGTCCTTGTCGTTTGCCTTGCCCTTGCGCCAGACGCTGGCGTACAGGTCGTGGGACACCGCCGAGGCACCGGCCAGGGTCAGGCCGGCAACCACGGCCAGGATGGTGGCGAAGGCCACTGCCGAGATGAAGCCGAGGAAGATGCTGCCACCCACGGCATCGGCCAGGTGCACCGCCGCCATGTTGTTGCCGCCCAGCAGGGCGCCGGCGGCGTCCTTGAAGTCTGGATTGGTGCTGACCAGCAGGATCGCGCCGAAGCCGATGATGAAGGTCAGGATGTAGAAGTAGCCGATGAAACCGGTGGCGTAGAGCACGCTTTTACGCGCTTCCTTGGCATCGCTGACGGTGAAGAAACGCATCAGGATGTGTGGCAGGCCAGCGGTGCCGAACATCAGCGCCAGGCCCAGCGAGAAGGCCGAGATCGGGTCCTTGACCAGGCCGCCCGGGCTCATGATCGCCTCACCCTTGCTGTGTACCTTGATCGCTTCGGAGAACAGGGTGTTGAAGTCGAAGCCCACGTGCTTCATCACCATCAGCGCCATGAAGCTGGCACCCGACAGCAGCAGCACCGCCTTGATGATCTGTACCCAGGTGGTGGCCAGCATGCCGCCGAACAGCACGTACAGGCACATCAGGATACCCACCAGGATGACCGCGACGTGGTAGTCCAGGCCGAACAGCAACTCGATCAGCTTGCCGGCGCCAACCATCTGCGCGATCAGGTAGAACGCCACCACCACCAGCGAACCGGAAGCCGACAGGGTGCGGATTTCCTTCTGCCCGAGGCGGTACGAGGCGACGTCGGCAAAGGTGTACTTGCCCAGGTTGCGCAGGCGTTCGGCGATCAGGAAGAGGATGATCGGCCAGCCGACCAGGAAGCCGATCGAGTAGATCAGGCCGTCGTAGCCGGAAGTGAACACCAGGGCAGAAATACCCAGGAAGGACGCAGCCGACATGTAGTCGCCAGCAATCGCCAGGCCGTTCTGGAAGCCCGTGATCTTGCCGCCGGCAGCGTAGTAGTCGGCCGCCGACTTGTTGCGTTTGGAGGCCCAGTAGGTGATGCCGAGGGTGAAGGCGACGAAGGCCACGAACATGGCGATCGCGGAAACGTTGAGCGGCTGTTTCTGCACCTCGCCGGTCAGGGCATCAGCGGCCCACACGGCGGGTGCGAAAGCGCCGCAGGCCAGTACGGCCAAGGTTTTGGCGTGGCGAATCATTGTTGCGCCTCCTTCAGGATGGCCTTGTTCAGCTCATCGAATTCGCCGTTGGCGCGGCGTACGTAGATGGCGGTCAGGACGAATGCCGACACGATCAGGCCGACGCCCAGGGGAATGCCCCAGGTAATCGACGACTCTGGGCTGAGCTTGGCGCCCAGCAATTGAGGACCGTAGGCGATCAGAAGGATGAAAGCGCTGTACAGGCCGAGCATGATCGCCGAGAGAATCCAGGCGAACCGTTCGCGTTTGGTCACCAGCTCCTTGAAGCGCGGGCTGTTTTGTATCGATAGGTAAATGCTGTCGTTCATATTGTTTTTGTCCTAGCAGCACAGAGAGGGGATGGAACCCACACCGTCACTTTATGCTGCCTTTGGACGCCAACCAGACGACCTTAGTCTTAGATGCAACACTGTATTGCAGGATCAGTAACAAAGTAGGGCCGCTTGGCGGCCCCACTGGGCAAAGAATGAATGAATTACTTGCCGGTCCACTCCTTCACCCGGTCCGGATGCTTGGCCACCCAGTCCTTCGCCGCCGCTTCAGGCTTGGCGCCTTCCTGGATCGCCAGCATCACTTCGCCGATTTCGTCCTTGGACTGCCAGCTGAACTTCTTGAGGAACTCGGCCACTTCCGGCGCCTTGGTCGCCAGCTCTTTGCTGCCGATGCTGTTGACCGTCTCGGCGGCGCCATAAACGCCTTTCGGGTCGTCGAGGAACTTGAGCTTCCACTTGGCGAACATCCAGTGCGGCACCCAGCCGGTCACCGCAATCGACTGATTCTTGGCATAGGCACGGCCCAGTTCAGCGGTCATCGCCGCACCCGAGCTGGCCTGGAGTTTGTAACCGGTCAGGTCGTAGTCCTTGATGGCCTGGTCGGTCTTGAGCATTACGCCGGAGCCGGCGTCGATGCCGACGATCTTCTGCTTGAAGGTGGTGTCGGTCTTGAGGTCGGCAATGCTGTTGATCTTCACGTATTCCGGGACGATCAAGCCAATCTTGGCGTCCTTGAAGTTAGCGCCGTAGTCGACCACGTTGTCCTTGTTCTTGGTCCAGTACTCACCGTGTGTCACCGGCAGCCAGGCCGAGAGCATGGCGTCGAGTTTGCCAGTGGCCACACCCTGCCACATGATGCCGGTGGCCACGGCCTGCAGCTTCACGTCGTAACCGAGTTTCTGCTTGATCACTTCGGCGGCCACGTTGGTGGTCGCTACACTGTCGGCCCAACCATCCACGTAACCAATGCTTACTTCTTTGGCCATTGCCTGCGCAGCGCTCATGGCCAATACCAGGGCGGTGCCCGCCCCCAGGAAACGTCGCACTGTCTTCAAAGTCGCCATCAAAGCATCCCCTCGTCAGGTCTCGGAGATTGCATCATGTTCCTGCAACAACGCGCGACCTGCTCCAGCTGCGACCTGTACCCGATTCCTTTGCGACAGCACTGTGCCATTAGCGTCATCGGCCTACGCGGTTCTGCGCGATCCTTGCATGCCAAATGATTGGCGCCGGGCTACTATCTAACGCTTTGCGCCTGACGATGGACCGCCTGATGCCCACCCCTGCCCGTTTGCTGCTGCCGTTCTACCTGCTCGCCTGCCTGCTTGCCCTGCTCGGCCTCGGCGCGCTCTGGTACGGGCTCGGCAAGCCGATCGTGCTGCCGGATGCAGCCAGCCCCACGCACAAGTTGCAGTGCGCCTCGTACACCCCGTTCGACAAGGACCAGTCGCCGTTCGACCAGCCGTTTCGCCTGCGCCCGGTGCGCATGGACGCCGACCTGGCGCTGCTGGCCGAACGTTTTCAGTGCATCCGTACCTATTCCATGACCGGCCTGGAGGCAATCCCGGCACTGGCGCGCAAGCATGGCCTGAAAGTAATGCTCGGGGCCTGGGTCAATGCCAACCCGGTCGACACCGACAAGGAGGTGGACTTGCTGATTGCCGCCGCCAATACCAACCCGGACGTGGTCAGTGCGGTGATCGTCGGCAACGAAGCGCTGCTGCGCAAGGAAGTCACCGGCGAGCGCCTGGCCGGGTTGATCAACAAGGTAAAAAGCCAGGTGAAGGTGCCGGTCACCTACGCCGATGTCTGGGAGTTCTGGCTGCAGCACCCGCAGGTCGCGCCCGCCGTGGATTTCCTCACCATCCACTTGCTGCCCTACTGGGAGGATGACCCGCGCGGCATCGACGATGCCCTGGCCCATGTCGCCGATGTGCGGCGGGTGTTCGGTACGCGCTTTGCGCCCAAGGACATCCTCATCGGCGAGACCGGCTGGCCGAGCGAAGGCCGCCAGCGCGAGACCGCCGTACCCAGCCGGGCCAACGAGGCGCGGTTCATCCGCGGCTTCGTCGCCATGGCCGAGGCCAACGGCTGGCAGTACAACCTGATCGAAGCCTTCGACCAGCCGTGGAAGCGTGCCAGCGAAGGTGCGGTGGGCGGTTACTGGGGGTTGTACGATGCAGATCGGCAGGATAAAGGCGTGCTTGAAGGGCCGGTGAGCAACTTGCACGACTGGCCGCAGTGGTTGTTGGCCAGCGCGGTATTGATGACCGTCATGCTGCTGTTCGCCGGGCGCCCTGCCAGCGCAGGTGCCGCCTTGCTGTTACCGTTGCTGGCCGCGTTGGGTGCAGGCTGCCTGGGGCTGTGGGGTGAGTTGATGCGGAGCCACGCGCGGTTTGCCGGGGAATGGTTGTGGGCAGTGGCACTGGCGGGGCTGAACCTGCTGGTACTGGCCCATGCCGTGCTGGCGCTGGCACGCCGAGATGGCTGGCGTGAACGCCTGTTCGCCTGGTTCGAAGCGCGTGCGGGCTGGCTGTTGCTGGCGGCCGGTTTTGCGGCGGCGGTGAGCATGCTGGCGATGGTCTTCGACCCGCGTTATCGCAGCTTCCCCACACCGGCACTGGCATTGCCGGCGATGGTCTACCTGCTGCGGCCGGTGGCGACAGCGCGGGCTGAGGTGGCGTTGCTGGCCTTTATCGTCGGCGCGGGCGTGCTGCCGCAGTTGTACCGGGAAGGGCTGGAGAGTCAGCAGGCCTGGGGGTGGGCGGTGGTCAGCGTGCTGATGACGGCGGCGCTGTGGCGCAGCTTGCGGGTGCGCAAGGCTTGATACCGAGGTGTCGCCATCGCCGGCAAGCCGGCTCCAACTGGGGCCGCAGGGCCGCTGAAAGCACCGCTACAGCTGTGGGAGCCGGCTTGCCGGCGAATGGGCTGCGTAGCAGCCCCTGTCAGCCATGACGCCCTTGCCGCACCAACCGCAACCCCGCCAGCACCACCGCAAACACCGCCATACTGGCGGTATACAACACCAACGCTGGTACCCCGAACACCAGCGCCAACACCGCTATCCACCAACCGCCACGGCCAGGCACCACCTGCGCCAACAATGCCAGCCCCAGCCCGGCCCAGGCCATTACCTGGAAGTGAATACCCAACCCCAGCACCGCGCGCACCTGGCATTGCCAGTACTCGCCCGGCGCCGTGCACAGGCCCACCCACTGCGCATCTTCCATCAACCCGTAGCGCACGCCGTAACTGGCAGCCAGCCACAAAGCGAGGAACAACAGCAGCAAAACGGCAGGCAACGAACGAGACATCCAGTTCTCCAATAGCGGTAATCGAAAGCATCCATGATCGCCCAAGGCCACTTGTAAGGCAAAATCCCCACCCTGCAGCTATGTTGCAGATAACAAGCACACCAAAGGCCACTGCACTTGGCAACTTTGCCAAGGCACTTGTGGTCCTAGCCTGCGTAGCGCAGTACCTTGCTCGCGTTCTTTCTGGGGGATTACATGCTTCGATCTTGGCGCCTAGCCGCCCTACTTGGCGGCCTGCTCATGGCTGCGGCCGCTTCGGCGCGGGACATCGACGCCGCGACCTACGGCTTCCCCTTGACCAACCCGTTCGAGGCGACCATCGCCACCACACCGCCCGACCAGCGCCCCACGCTGCCCAGCGACGACGAAATCGACCAGGCCGACTACAGCCTGAACCTGCGCCCGGAGCGCGAGTTCACCCTGCCCGACAACTTCTGGGCGGTGAAGAAGCTCAAATACCGCCTGGCCCGCCAGGACCACGAAGCGCCGCTGATATTCATCATCGCCGGCACCGGTGCGCCCTATTCCAGCAGCATCAACGAATACCTGAAAAAGCTCTTCTACCAGGCCGGCTACCATGTCGTGCAGCTGTCGTCGCCGACCAGCTATGACTTCATGAGCGCCGCTTCGCGCTTCGCCACGCCGGGTGTCAGCCAGGAAGACGCCGAAGACATGTACCGCGTGATGCAAGCCGTGCGGGCCCAGCACCCGCGCCTGCCAATCAGCGAGTTCTACCTCACCGGCTACAGCCTGGGGGCGCTGGATGCAGCGTTCGTCAGCCACCTGGACGAAACCCGCCGCAGCTTCAACTTCAAGCGCGTGCTGCTGCTGAACCCGCCGGTCAACCTGTATACCTCGATCAACAACCTCGACAAGCTGGTGCAGACCCAGGTCAAGGGCATCGACCGCAGCACCACGTTCTATGAGCTGATGCTGGAAAAGCTCACCCGCTACTTCCAGGACAAAGGCTACATCGACCTCAACGACGCCCTGCTGTACGACTTCCAGCAATCGCGTCAGCACCTGTCCAACGAACAGATGGCCATGCTGATCGGCACCTCGTTCCGTTTCTCGGCGGCCGACATCGCCTTCACCTCCGACCTGATCAACCGCCGCGGCCTGATCATTCCGCCGAAGTTCCCGATCACCGAGGGCAGCAGCCTCACGCCGTTCTTCAAGCGTGCACTGCAGTGCGACTTCGACTGCTACCTGACCGAGCAGGTGATCCCGATGTGGCGCGCCCGCACCGACGGCAACAGCATCCTGCAACTGGTCAACCAGGTGAGCCTGTACGCGCTGGAGGATTACTTGCGCGACAGCCCGAAAATTTCCGTGATGCACAACGCCGACGACGTCATCCTCGGCCCCGGCGATATCGGTTTCCTGCGCAAGGTGTTCGGCGAGCGGCTGACCCTTTACCCCCATGGCGGCCATTGCGGCAACCTCAATTACCGCGTCAACAGCGACGCCATGCTGGAGTTCTTCCGTGGCTAACAAATTCCTCCTCGCCACCGCCCTGCTGGTTGCCGGCAATGCCCTGGCCGCGGAAACCGCGCCACGTACCAGCGTGATCGAGGCCGACCCGCAGGTCACCGCCCAGCCACTGGCCCCTGAGGCCGACGGTTTCATCGACCCGCTGCGCGAACTGAAATTCAACCCAGGCCTGGACCAGCGTGAGTTCGAACGCTCGACCCTGGCGGCCTTGAACATCTACGACCCGCTGGAGTCGCTGAACCGGCGCATCTACCACTTCAACTACCGCCTGGACCAGTGGGTGCTGCTGCCGCTGGTCGATGGTTACCAATACGTCACGCCGCGCTTCGTGCGCACCGGGGTGAGCAACTTCTTCAACAACCTGGGCGACGTACCGAACCTGTTCAACAGCGTGCTGCAGCTCAAGGCCAAGCGCTCGGCGGAAATCACCGCGCGGCTGATGTTCAACACCATCATCGGTGTGGGCGGGCTGTGGGACCCGGCGACCAGGATGGGCCTGCCGCGCCAGAGCGAGGACTTCGGCCAGACGCTGGGTTTCTATGGTGTGCCTGAAGGGCCGTACATCATGCTGCCGGTGCTGGGGCCGTCGAACCTGCGCGACACCACCGGTGTGGTGGTGGACTACGCGGGTGAGCAAGCGGTCAACTTCCTGAACGTGGCCGAAGTCAGCACCGATCATCCAGAGATCTTCCTGCTGCGCGCGGTGGACAAGCGCTACACCACCAAATTCCGCTATGGCCAGCTCAACTCGCCGTTCGAGTACGAGAAGGTGCGGTATGTGTATACCCAGGCGCGCAAGTTGCAGGTTGCCGAGTAAATAGTGGCCGGCCGTTTCGCGGGCTTGCCCGCGAAAGGGCCGGCAAAGCCTGCATCAGAGCCCCAGAAACTGTTCCAGCTCCCGCCGTTTAGCCAAGGCATCCTTGCGCCCCAGTTCGATCAGCTCACTGCAATAGCTGGCCTCGAACAGCAAATAGCTCAGCACCCCTGCCCCGCTGGTCCGGGTCGCCCCCGGCCCCCGCAGGAACACTCGCAGCGGCGCCGGCAACTCACGCCGGTGCCGTGCGGCAATCTCGTCCAGCGGCTGGCTGGGCGCTACCACCAGCACATCGATCGGCGCCAGGCCCAAGCGGCGCGCATCCAGGTGGGCGGGCAGCAGGCGGCTGAGGTGGTTCAGGCGCTGCAGCAGTTCGATGTCGTCTTCCAGGCTGTCGATGAACGTGCTGTTGAGCATATGCCCGCCGATCTGCGCCAGGCTCGGCTGCTGGCCACTGAACACGCGCTGTGTCGGCAACGGCGGCGCTGGCCGCTGCGGGTTGCCGCTGACCCCGACCACCAGCACGCGGCTGGCCCCCAGGTGCAGGGCCGGGCTGATCGGCGCCGACTGGCGTACCGCGCCGTCTCCGTAGTACTCGTCACCCAGCCGGACCGGGGCGAACAGCAGCGGGATCGCTGCACTGGCCAGCAGGTGGTCGACCGTCAACGGCGCGGGCACGCCGATACGCCGGTGGCGCAGCCAGGCGTCGATGGTGCCGCGGCCCTGGTAAAAGGTGACAGCCTGACCAGACTCGTAACCGAACGCCGTTACCGCGACTGCACGCAATTGCTCGCTGGCCAGGGCATGGGTGATGCCATCCAGGTCCAGGTGCGACTGCAACAGGCTGCGCAGCGGGCTGCTGTCGAGCAACGCCACCGGTGCCTGGCCGCCCAGGCCGAGCAGGCTGTGGCCAACGAAACGGCTGGCCTGGCGGATCACCCCGGGCCAGTCGCTGCGCAGAACCAGGTGGCTGCGAACGTTCTGCCAGAAGGCGGTGAGGCGTTGCACCGATTCGCTGAACCGGGTGGCGCCGCTGGCCAGGGTCACGGCGTTGATGGCGCCGGCCGAGGTGCCGACAATCACCGGGAAGGGGTTGGGCGCGCCCGGCGGCAGCAGCTCGGCGATACCGGCCAGCACGCCGACCTGGTAGGCGGCGCGGGCGCCGCCGCCGGAGAGGATCAGGCCAGTGCTAGTCTTCATGGATTCACCCTGTCAGTGCTGCCTCTTCGCGGGCCAAGCCCGCGAAGAGGCAGCACTGACACCACAACGCTCAGCGCTTTTTCTTGTCATACAGCCGCGGCGCACCCTCAGGCCGTGACTTGAAGCGCCGGTGCGCCCACAGGTACTGCTCGGGGCACTCGCGCAGCACGCCTTCGATCCATTGGTTGATGCGCAGGCAATCGGCCTCTTCGCTTTCACCGGGAAAGCCCTCCAGCGGCGGGTGGATCACCAGACGATAGCCGCTGCCATCCTCCAGGCGCTTCTGGGTGAAGGGAATGACCTGCGCCTTGCCCAGGCGGGCGAACTTGGTGGTGGCGGTGACCGTCGCCGCCGGGATGCCGAACAGCGGCACGAACAGGCTCTGCTTGGCGCCGTAGTCCTGGTCCGGCGCGTACCAGATGGCGCGTCCCGAACGCAGCAGCTTGAGCATGCCGCGCACGTCTTCGCGCTCCACCGCCAGCGAATCGAGGTTGTGCCGCTCGCGGCCGCTGCGCTGGATGTAGTCGAACAGCGGGTTGCCGTGCTCGCGGTACATGCCGTCGATGGTGTGCTCCTGGCCGAGCAGCGCTGCGCCGATTTCCAGGGTGGTGAAGTGCACGGCCATGAGGATCGCGCCCTGCCCCGCCTGCTGGGCGGCCTGCAGGTGCTCGATGCCCTCGATGTGTGCCAGGCGCGCCAGCCTGGCCTTGGGCCACCACCAGCTCATGGCCATTTCGAAGAAGGCGATGCCGGTGGAGGCGAAGTTCGCCTTCAGCAACCGGCGCCGTTCGTCGACGGACAGTTCCGGGAAGCACAGTTCCAGGTTGCGTGCGGCGATGCGCCTGCGCTCGCCGGCCACCCGGTACATCAGCGCGCCCAGGGCGCCGCCGAGCCACAGCAGGGCCCGGTAGGGCAGCTGCACCACCAACCACAGCAGGCCCAGGCCAAGCCACAGGCCCCAGAACCTGGGGTGGAGGAAATAGGGACGAAAACGCGGGCGGTCCATTGAAGCTTCCGGTAAGTCAAAGGCCGAGCATTCTACATCGGATCGGTGCCGGTTGCGGCCAACCGGTCTTATCGTTATAAGTCAGGGCACTTTTTTCGCAACAAGCCGTCTATGCAGACCATGAGCCCAAACCACACACCTGACTCCGCCTCCGTGTTCCAGCTCAAGGGCAGCATGCTCGCCATTACTGTGCTGGAGCTGGGGCGCAACGACCTGGAAGCCCTCGACCGCCAGCTGGCGGCGAAAGTGGCCCAGGCCCCCAATTTCTTCAGCAACACGCCGTTGGTGCTGGCGCTGGACAAGCTGCCGGCCGACGAAGGGGCGATCGACCTGCCCGGGCTGATGCGCATCTGCCGCCACCATGGCCTGCGGACCTTGGCCATTCGCGCCAACCGCATCGAGGACATTGCCGCGGCAATCGCCATCGACCTGCCGGTGCTGCCGCCGTCCGGGGCCCGCGAGCGCCCGCTGGAACCAGAGCCCGAGGTCAAAAAGCCCGAGCCGGCCCCGCCCCCCGCCCCCGAGCCAGCCCTTGTGCAAGAGCAGCGCCCGACCCGGATCATCACCTCGCCGGTGCGTGGCGGCCAGCAGATCTACGCCCAGGGGGGCGACCTGGTGGTCACCGCCTCGGTCAGCCCGGGTGCGGAACTTCTTGCCGATGGCAACATCCATGTGTACGGCGCCATGCGCGGCCGCGCCCTGGCGGGTATCAAAGGCAATACCAAGGCCCGTATCTTCTGCCAGCAGATGACCGCCGAAATGGTCTCCATCGCTGGCCAGTACCGGGTGTGCGAGGACCTGCGCCGCGACCCTTTGTGGGGCACCGGTGTGCAAGTCAGCCTGTCCGGTGACGTGTTGAACATCACCCGTCTTTAACGGATACTTGCCGTCATTTTTAGAGCAACTTTTTTACCTGTTGCCATTTTTTGCATTTTGCTGGGACACATGTCCCGACTTATTTAGGGGTGAAACACCTTGGCCAAGATTCTCGTCGTTACTTCCGGCAAGGGGGGTGTGGGCAAGACCACCACCAGCGCCGCCATCGGCACCGGCCTCGCACTGCGCGGCCACAAGACCGTCATCGTCGACTTCGACGTCGGCCTGCGTAACCTCGACCTGATCATGGGCTGCGAGCGCCGCGTGGTGTACGACTTCGTCAACGTGGTCAACGAAGAAGCCAACCTGCAGCAGGCCCTGATCAAGGACAAGCGCCTCGAGAACCTGTATGTACTTGCCGCCAGCCAGACCCGCGATAAAGACGCGCTGACCCTGGAAGGCGTCGAGAAGGTGCTGATGGCGTTGAAAGAAGATTTCGAATACGTCATCTGCGACTCCCCGGCCGGTATCGAGAAAGGTGCGCACCTGGCGATGTACTTCGCCGACGAAGCCATCGTGGTAACCAACCCTGAGGTTTCTTCGGTACGTGACTCGGACCGCATGCTGGGCATTCTGTCGAGCAAATCGCGCCGCTCCGAAAACGGCGAGGAGCCGATCAAGGAACACCTGCTGATCACTCGCTACAACCCAGAGCGCGTCGTTAACGGCGAGATGCTGAGCATCGACGACGTCACCGACATCCTGGCGATCAAGCTCAAGGGCGTAATCCCTGAGTCCCAGGCTGTGCTCAAGGCCTCCAACCAAGGTATCCCGGTCATCCTCGACGACCAGAGCGATGCTGGCCAGGCGTACAGCGACACCGTCGACCGCCTGCTGGGGAAAGACAAACCCCTGCGTTTTGTTGAAGTGCCGAAGCAAGGATTCTTCGCGCGCCTGTTTGGAGGCAAGTAAACCATGAACCTTTTTGACTTCTTTCGTGGCAGACAGAAACAGACCAGCGCGTCGGTAGCGAAAGAGCGTCTACAGATCATCGTGGCGCATGAGCGCGGCCAGCGCAGCGAGCCGGACTACCTGCCGGCGCTGCAGAAAGAACTGCTCGAAGTGATCCGCAAGTATGTGAACATCGGCAACGATGACGTGCACATCGAACTGGAGAACCAGGGCAGCTGCTCCATCCTGGAGCTGAACATCACCCTGCCTGATCGCTGATACAGCCCCTCAGGCAAAGACGAAACCACTGGGATTGCCTTGCAGCCCCAGTGGTTTCGTCATTTTCATCGAGAACCCGCAATGCCGCTGTCGAACGTCCAGATCCTCCACGAAGATGCCGCCATCCTGGTGATCAACAAGCCGACCCTGCTGCTGTCTGTGCCAGGCCGCGCCGACGACAACAAGGACTGCCTGATCACCCGCCTGCAGGAAAACGGCTACCCCGATGCGTTGATCGTGCACCGCCTGGACTGGGAAACCTCCGGCATCATCCTGCTGGCCCGTGACGCCGACAGCCACCGTGAGCTGTCTCGCCAGTTCCACGACCGCGAGACCGAAAAGGCCTACACCGCGCTGTGCTGGGGCCAACCGGCACTGGACAGCGGCAGCATCGACCTGCCCCTGCGCTACGACCCACCGACCAAGCCACGGCATGTGGTGGACCATGAGCAGGGCAAGCATGCCCTGACCTTCTGGCGCATCCTGGAACGTTGCGGCGATTACTGCCGGGTCGAGCTGACGCCGATCACCGGGCGCTCGCACCAGCTGCGCGTGCACATGCTGTCGATCGGGCACCCGCTTTTGGGCGACCGCTTGTATGCCAACCCTGAAGCGTTGGCAGCGCATGAGCGGTTGTGCCTGCATGCGGCGATGTTGAGCTTTACTCACCCGGTGTCCGGGGAGCGGATGAAGTTCGAGTGCCCTGCACCCTTCTGAATGTGTGCTGCCTGTACAGGCCGCTTCGCGGCTGATGCCGCGAAGAGGCAGACACAATTTGTCGACTTAATACGCTAAACTCGCGCCACTGCTGTCTGGAGTGAGTTATGCGCGAAGCACTGAATACCGGCCTGATCGATTTCCTCAAGGCCTCCCCCACGCCCTTCCACGCCACCGCCAGCCTGGCCCAGCGCCTCGA
>Ga0213824_1000249_pt1 | contig 46288 bp, 47 predicted proteins | sample MC6MC0906MG_FD_179892 | JGI IMG/M metagenome (GOLD analysis project Ga0213824, IMG submission 179892) | Enriched soil aggregate microbial communities from Iowa State University, Ames, United States - MC6-MC0906-MG | ecosystem: Environmental > Terrestrial > Soil > Unclassified | place: USA: Iowa...
GTCACCTGTCAATCGGAACGTTCACAAATTAAAAACCGTGAGTCAGCCATGAAAATGTTGAAAGCGAAGCTGTATCAGCGGGAGATTGAGCGGCAGGAGCAGGAGCTTTTGGAAATCCGAGGCGAACAGAAGGAAATCGGCTGGGGCAGTCAAATCCGTTCCTACGTTTTCCATCCGTATTCGATGGTAAAGGATCACCGTACAAATACCGAAAGCGGGAATGTTCAAGCGGTAATGGATGGGGATTTAGACCAGTTTATTGATGCTTACTTGCGTTCAAGAATATCGTAATAAAATCAACAGCCTTTGTCGTAATGGAGTCGGCAAAGGCTTTTCTTATGCCGCCTCATGAAAACAACTTCCAAAGGAAATGTTATTAAAAACTTTAGTCCTTTACTACGTCAACTTACTGTCATTTACACCAAATTTTCCCCATGCTATACTCACATTCGGTTAAAAGAAATTATCATTGTAGAAGGAATTTTAGAGGAGAATAGCTATATGAATATATTGAGCAATCTGACACAAACTTATCCTAAGACTAGAGTCGCTATTGATTATATTTTTGTTCTGATTGGATCTGCCATTATAGCACTTGCGTTTAATGTGTTTTTGCTGCCCAACCAGGTAGCTTCGGGTGGAGTAAGTGGAATTAGTACCATTCTAAAAACAGTCTTTGGGTGGGAGCCTGCCTATGTCCAATGGGCGTTTAACATTCCATTATTTATTGCCGGTGTCGTTTTTTTAGGGAAACAATTTGGTGCAAAAACTCTAGTAGGAACTATTTTTTTACCGTTTGTTGTCTTTTTGACAAAACATCTTGAGCCCTGGACACATGACGCATTGCTCGGCGCTTTGTTCGGTGGAATTGGTGTGGGACTTGGACTCGGGATTGTGTTTCGAGGAAAGGCATCTACCGGCGGTACTGACCTTGCCGCTCAAATCATTAATAAATATACAGGTTTTACACTAGGCAGATGTGTTGTTATGATTGACGGATTAATCGTCCTTACTGCGGCCATTGTTTTTGATATTGAAAAGGGATTGTATGCGTTAATTGCCCTTTATGTGACAAGTAAAACGATTGACCTTATCCAAGTTGGTTTTGGCAGATCAAAAATGGCGATGATCATTACGAATAAACAAGAAGAAGTTCGCGAAGGAATTTTGAATAAAATTGACCGAGGTGTGACAAAACTATCAGCATATGGTGGTTTTACAGACCATGAACGGCCAGTCCTGATGTGCGTGGTTGATCAAACGGAGTTCACGAAATTGAAACAATTGGTCAAAACCCTTGATCCATCTGCATTTGTTGTCGTTATGGACGCGGCAGAGGTCCTTGGTGAGGGTTTTAAACGCACATAGTCATTGGTATAATAACACAGTGATGGTATTTATTTCTGAAGGGGGATTAGCTATGAAGAAAAAGCTACTAACATTGCTGCTTGGAACTTCCCTAGTAATGGGTCTTGCTGCTTGTGGGGGCGCCACAGATAACACAAAAGATAAGGGCAACGGTGGAACTGAAACGGCTTCTGCTGGGCAAAAGATTTTTGATCAAAAATGCTCTAGCTGCCATGGCGTTGATCTAAAGGGTGGTATGGGACCAAACTTAACAAAAATTGGCTCAACACTATCCAAAGATGAAATTTTGGATACAATCAAAAATGGTAAAGGTCAAATGCCTCCAAATGTAGTCCAAGGGGACGACGCTGAAAAAGTGGCTGACTGGCTTTCAAACAAGAAGTAATAAATGAAAAAACGTTCTGCAAGAAATTAGCAGAGCGTTTTTTTTATTTTCAAAAGATGGAGAATTTTGTCGTATTTTGTATTGTTTGAAAAGAAACTGTAATATTTTTATCGACCTTTTAGCGATTTATGATGTTATAATAAACCTATGCGAAATTATGCTCATATTGTTTGTTATTTTGGTTCATTTTGCATATACACGAAGATTTTTGTCGAATAGTTACTATTCTAATAACTCTGAAACTATAGGTGATATTAATGATAGAATTGCTAGAGGTATATAAAAAGTACCCAAATGGCGTCACAGCCATTAATGGTATTGACGTCCGGATTAATCAGGGCGAATTTGTTTATGTCGTTGGCCCGAGTGGTGCAGGGAAATCAACATTTATTAAAATGATGTACCGTGAAGAGGTACCATCTTCCGGGACCATCACGATGAATGGCGTTAATCTCGCCAAATTAAAAATGAAAAAGGTTCCGCTTTACAGAAGGAATCTGGGGGTGGTTTTCCAAGACTTTAAACTGCTGCCGTCTTTAACAGTTTATGAAAATGTCGCATTTGCCCTTGAGGTCATAGAAGCGCAGCCAAAGTTCATAAGAAAACGGGTTATGGAAGTACTCGATCTTGTTGGCCTAAAGCATAAAATAAAAATGCTTCCAACTGAGCTTTCAGGCGGTGAGCAACAGCGTGTTTCCATTGCCCGCTCAATCGTCAACTCTCCGAAGGTTGTGATTGCGGACGAACCTACAGGAAACCTTGACCCTGAAACTTCATGGGAAATCATGAACATTTTTGAAGAAATTAATACAAGAGGAACAACGATTGTTATGGCAACCCATAACAGAGAGATTGTTAATACATTGAAACATCGCGTCATTGCCATTGAAGGCGGAAAAATTGTTCGTGATGAGCAAAGAGGTGATTACGGTTATGAAAGTTAATACAATTGGCCGTCACGCCCGTGAAAGCTTAAAAAGCATTACCAGAAATGGATGGATGACCTTTGCATCTGTTAGTGCTGTTACCGTGACCCTAATATTAGTCGGTGTCTTTTTCGTTATTATGATGAATCTTAATAGAGTAACACAATCAGTAGAAGAAGACGTGCAAATACGCGTTCACATCGACGTTGCTGCGAACAAAGAAGATCAGCAATCATTAAAAAGTGAGATAGAGAAAATTCCTGAAGTAAAAAGTGTAAAATATTCACCTAAACAGGATGAACTAGATAACTTAGTGAAAAGTCTTGGTGAGGATGGCAAGGCCTTTAAACTTTTTGAACAGGATAATCCACTAAACGATGTATTTATCGTAAAAACGAAAAACCCGACAGACACAATGAAAGTCGCAAAAAAGCTTGAAAAGTACAATTACGTTGCAAAAGTAAAATACGGGCAAGGCAAGGTTGAAAAATTATTTAAGTTTATTGAAGCGAGCCGTAATGTTGGAGTCGTCCTCATTATTGGTTTGTTCTTTACGGCGATTTTCTTAATTTCTAATACGATTAAGATTACGATTTTTGCGAGACGGCGAGAAATTAAGATTATGAGATTAGTAGGGGCGACAAATACCTTTATTCGCTGGCCGTTCTTTTTAGAAGGTTTATGGCTCGGAATTCTTGGATCCATTTTACCAATCATCCTGATTTCAATTGCCTACTATCGGGCTTATGATTATCTTGGCCCTAAGCTTGAGGGGACCTTTATCAAGGTGCTGCCAGTTGAACCATTTATCTATCAGACTTCCGGTATTTTGATTTTAATGGGAGCATTAATAGGTATTTGGGGCAGCATGATGTCCGTAAGGAAGTTCTTAAAGGTTTAACTTTCTCTTTACACCGCGAAACGGGCCTTGCTCTTTTCTTAACAGGAAGGACTACTTTCATGTCCTTCCTGGATTTTAGTAAAAAAAGATTCTCATTATAACGGCATTCAATTTACATAGATAAAGAAAGTTTTACTTATACATAGAGAGATGGAGGAGAATTATCGGAAATGAAGAAGTCAGTTATCACGCTTGCCGTTGCAGCAACGGTCGGTTTGGGGACAATTTTTGGAGGAAATCCAGCAAAAATAGAGGCGGAGTCCATCTCCAAATTGAAAGGTGAACAAAATAAAATTCAAGAGAAGCGATCCGATTTAAAATCAGATATTAATCAAGCAAATGATAAAATTAGTGATCTCCAAGGCCAGCAGGCTGACGTGAAGAGTGAGATGAAACGTATTGATTTTGCGATTGCTGATACGACAACGAAAATCAATGAAAAAACAGCCAAAATAGAAGAAATAAAAGCTGAGATTGCGAAACTCCAGGAAGAGACGAAAATCATCAAGGAGCGAATTGAAAAGCGAAATTTGCTCTTGAAGGATCGGGCACGCAGCTATCAGGAAACAGGCGGTGTTGTCAATTATTTGGATGTGTTAATGGGTTCATCAAGCTTTAGCGATTTCATTGACCGTGCGAATGCGGTTGCAACGATTATGCAGGCGGACCAAGAAATATTAAAACAGCATGAGGCCGATAAAAAGGAGCTTGAGTCGAAACAAAATCAGGTTGAAAAAGACCTCTCAGACTTGCAAAAGATGCTAGCAGACTTAGAACAAATGAATCAGCAATTGAGTGCGCAAAAAGCTGAAAAAGATAAATTATTAGGGACATTAATAGATCAAGAATCAGAAGAACAAGAACACATGATGGATATGAAGGAGCAGGAACAACTCCTTGTGGCACAAGATGCAGCTATTCAAAAGGCGATCAAGATGGAGCAGGAAGCTCAAGCCAGAGCTGCGGCCGAAGCTGCGGCAGCAGCTGCAAAAAATAACCAAGCAAATGGTGGTGGTAATGGCGGCATTGGCAATGGCGGCGGTGGTGCCTCTACTACGACTCCAGGCGTATCAAGCGGATATTGGACCCAGCCTGCTGTCGGACGTTTCAGCTCAGGTTTTGGAGGCCGTGGTGGTGGCTATCATTATGGAGTCGACATTGCCAATGCTTCGCAAGTACCGATTGTTGCAGCTGCCGATGGTGTCGTGGTTAGATCCTATTATTCTACGAGTTATGGAAATTGTATCTTTATAGCCCACTCTATTAATGGCCAAGTTTATACAACTGTCTACGCCCATATGTCCTCACGTTCAGTAGACAGCGGTGCGGTGAAAAAAGGCCAGCAAATTGGCGTTATGGGAAATACTGGTGCCTCAGAAGGCCAACATTTACACTTTGAACTTCATAAAGGTCCTTGGGAACAGGATAAACGTAATGCCATAAATCCTGTAGGCATCGTGCCACTTCCATGACATTAACCATTTGGGAGAAGCTTTTTGCTTCTTCCTTTTTTTATCACTCATAACTCGTCCACTCCTCACATATAAGTTAATAAACGGGCAGGAATTCGGTGCCTTTTTATTAAATTAATATGACAGGTATTTAACTTGAGGAGGATACTGGATGAATCGTAAATGGATTGCCCTGTTGATGACGGGTTCACTTCTAACGGGGGCAGGGGGCACTTATGCAGGAATGAAGGTTCTTGATCGAACGGAAGCAGCTCCCAAACTTGAAGAGAAGGTAACCCCTAAAGAACAAACTATTAATTCAGAGGCACATACAGAGGATCTTGATAAAGTAGAGCAGGCCTATGATCTCATTTTAAGCCGCTATGTTGAAAAAGTGGATCAGGAAAAGCTAGTTGAAGGTGCGATTCAAGGCATGCTTTCTGTTTTAAAGGATCCATATTCTGTTTATATGGACAAGGAAACGGCCCAGCAATTCACGCAAACATTGGAATCGTCATTTGAAGGAATCGGTGCCGAAGTCGGTATGGTCGATGGAAAAATAGTCATCGTCTCTCCATTTAAAAATTCTCCTGCTGAAAAAGCAGGAATCAAGCCGAATGATCAGATATTGAAGGTGGACGGAAAGAGTGTCGATGGTTTAGACCTTAACAAAGCAACGCTTAAAATTCGTGGAAAAAAAGGAACAACAGTAAATTTAGAGATTGCTAGAAAAGGTTTAAAAGAACCATTGTCCATAGATGTCAAGCGTGATGAAATTCCGCTTGAGACTGTTCACGGGTCCATAAAGAAGCAGGACGGCAAAAAGATTGGCTATATTGAAATTAGCTCCTTCTCACAAGATACTGCTACAGATTTTAAAAAGGAATTAAAAGCGCAGGAAAATGACGATATTAAAGGCCTGATTATTGATGTACGCGGCAACCCTGGGGGACTTTTGGACAGTGTCGGAGACATATTGAAAGAATTTGTTCCGAAGGATAAGCCATATGTTCAGACTGAAGAACGTAATGGGAAAAAACGTCGTTTCTTCTCCACGATCTCCGTGAAAAAGGATTATCCCGTCCTTGTCCTTGTCAACAAAGGCAGTGCTTCCGCATCGGAAATCTTAGCAGGTTCATTGAAAGAGGCAGCAGGCTATCAGATTGTTGGCGAAACAACCTTTGGAAAAGGAACTGTTCAGCAAGCGGTGCCAATGGGGGATGGCAGTAATATCAAGCTGACATTAGCAAAATGGCTGACCCCTGATGGAAATTGGATACACAAAAAAGGAATCAAACCAGATGTCGCCATCCATCAGCCGGCAATATTTTCTACTCATCCGATTCAAGTCGAGAAGCCGCTGGTTGAGGACATGAACAATGAACAGGTAAAGAATGCTCAAGAAATATTAAACGCTTTGGGATTTGCCCCTGGACGGACAGACGGATACTTTAGCTCAAAAACGAAAGCAGTTGTTAAAGGCTTCCAGGAGCAAAATAACATGGAGCCAACCGGAAAAATTGACAACAAAACCGCTGCTAAGCTCGAAGAAGCAGTTATAAAAGAAATGAAGAAAGAGAAAAACGATTTGCAGCTGCAAACGGCCTTGAAATTAATTACGAAGTAACCAAATAGCAGAGGCTCCGGCCTCTTTTTTTTTTGGTCGACTAAGTATTTTGGTAAATTGGGTCCTTTGGCGGAATTATTGTCTAGTTTGGCGGAAATATCGGGAATTTCCGCGGAAATAGTAGTTGTGTTGGCGGAAATAAGACGGAATTTCGCGGAATTCCAGCAAGAGTTGGCGGAATCCATGTTTGTGCTATGCAGAAAACTAAATCAAAACTCGGAATGGCTCACGAAATACTAGAATGTTAGGACATTTTTTGCTTTTTTCTAGTAACTAGTAATATGTTTTATCAGTGTAATTTGGTAAAATAATCTGTAAGAGATTTTTTACATAGTATATTATTAGAAATTTTAATAGGGCAGGTGACAGGATATGATACAAATATGGCTTGTAGAGCTTCTTAAAGGGACAGGCAGATTATTTCTTAATCCTGTTTTATACTATCTCGTTTTCCTTGCAGGAATTATAGGTGTTATGAGGGTAAAACGTGAACGGAAAAATTTTCATATTCGGGCGCATGATGCTTATTTCGAGCTCAGGCAGTTGTTTCCGCAAGGACTCCTTATTGGGCTTATACTTTCTATTATTGTAGTGGCAGCAGGAATTACAGTACCATTCGCGGTCATCCTTCTTATTGCGGGATTTACGCTATTGTGGTCACTGACGACAAATATTCGCCTGATGTCACCTGCATACACAGTAGGGGCTGCATTCTTTACTATTATCTTAATTGCAGAAAATAATTGGTCGATTCCTCTTTTTTCAGAGGCTTTTAATTCAATTAGTGATAAGGTCTATCCTTCCATTGTTGTTGTTCTTGGCCTATTGCTCATCGCAGAAGGCATACTTATTTTAAAAAATGGCAGCAAGGGAACTTCGCCTAAGATTACAAAAAGCAAACGCGGTCAAAGCGTTGGTGCCCATGAAGTAAAGCGCTTTTGGATGGTGCCGCTATTTTTACTTGTCCCAGGGGATGTGCTTCAGTCTACCTTCGATTGGTGGCCTGTCTTTCATTTAGGTGCAAAGGAGTATTCCCTCATACTGGTTCCATTTGCAATTGGCTTTCATCAGCGAATCAAAGGGATGCTTCCTGTAGAAGCGATCAAGCTTCACGGCCGAAGGGTGATTGTCCTTGGAGCGTTTATTACCCTCATTTCAGTGGCTGGTTATTGGTATCCGCTCACTTCGATTGTTGTTGCTGCTTTAGCTATTATCGGCCGCGAATTATTAGCATTATTGGCCAATTTAAAGGACGACAGTCTTCCGCCTTATTTTTCGAAAAAAAATCAAGGCGTAATGATTATTGGAATTATTCCCGATTCACCTTCAAGCAAAATGGGACTTCAGGTGGGTGAGATTATCTCTAAAGCTAATGGTGTATTGGTTCGCGATGAAAATACCTTCTATGAGGCATTGCAAAAAAACCGTGCCCACTGTAAGCTGGAGGTTTTGGATACCAAAGGAGAGATTCGTTTCGTTCAACGTGCCCTCTATGAAGGCGACCACCACGAACTTGGCATCCTATTTGTCCAGGATGAACGAAAGTATGATGAGAAAATTGGATAATTGTTGTGATTTTTCATAATTAGTTAGAATCAATTCATAATTACTTAGAATATTTTTCATAAAAAATTAGAATGAATCAGATTTGTTATAAAGCATAGCAAGAAATTTAACCGCTTCATAATTAATAGGAATGGATTTGTGGTTTATTCGAAAAATACGAAAATTCAACAAAATAAAATCAAATACCAGTACTCAAATAAGTAATTACAGAGTTACTGGTATTTGATTACTTAGTCCAGTTATGTTAGGGGCAAAAGTATGAAGGGTAATAAAAGACTTTTAATCAGTCCTCCGCCTTTTTTTGATGAAAGTTTCGAAGGGTATATAGCTAGACTTACCACATTAAACCATTATGAAAGTATCAGATGGATATATGAAAATGCTAAGCTAATTAGTAGTAATTATAGAATTCCATTAATATGTTTGTCATCTGAAGATTACAATTTACAATATTTAAGCGAATTTACGGGTGTTTCAGAGAAAATTTTGTGGGATTTAACATTCTATAACCAATTTGGGAAATTAAAAAATTTAGAATCAAAACACTATATTGATAAATTTCTTCTCTCGTTCGCAATTCACGGATGGAAAAGTAAAGTCTGCCCTTTATGTTTAAATGAAAAAAACTATATTCGCAAATTGTGGAGCCTTTCTATCTACAATGTCTGCCATTTGCATTCCTGTAAACTAATTAAGGATTGTCCTAAATGTGGAATTGAAATCAACATAAGTAATATACCACTAAGTAGTTGTATATGTGGTCATCATCTGTATTCAAAAGAGGCTATTAAATTTTCGAATATTAATAAGAGTGTTGAATATTTTCTTTACTCAAAACTATATTATCCAGAAGGTTTGGCTAGGTATGAGAATAATTGTTTAGTGAATTTAGACTTTAAGTTAGTTGTCTTTTTAATACTATACTTTACTCGCAAAATTGATAATGCAACAGAAACACAGAAGCATTTTATATCTACACAATCATCTTTTAATATATTTAATGATTGGAAAGTAAACTTTATTGCTTTTTTAGATCAATATAGAAACCAACCAAAAAGTAGATATTTTACTGGATTACAAAAAGAATTTGGTCGATTAAATATAGAAATCTTGGATAAGTTTAAAAATGCATCTCCTGATCATTTAGAATTCATCATTAGTGCATTTGAAGAATATTTATCAGAAAAATGGGATGGAGGCTATCTTCCAGAAACTTTTGCTAATAAGTTTAAATTGGAAAGAAAATGGTTCTCAAAAAATGAGGTTGTAAAATTGTTGCGAATTGCACCATTAATTAGATAAGTTAATAGAGACGGGTGTTATTTCTGCACGTGAACTTAATACAGCTGAAAGGAAGATGGTATTAATTCATCGTGATCAAGTAAATAATTATATAAAAGAATCACGAAAAAAACTTACACTTCAAGAAACACGAGTAAAATTAGGAATAAGTGAACATAGTATTCTTAAACTTTTAAAAGGAGGCTTATTAAAAGGAGAGTACAGACTTACTAATAAAAAAAGCTGGAGTATTGATGCCGATAGTGTTAATAAAATATTAGAAACTTTAGATAGCAAAGTACAAAAAGGCGTAAGTTTTAGCTTGGAATGTTTAATTTCGTTCCAAGAAAGTATTCGAATTGCAAATCGAGAACATAAGGATATTTTGTATTTTATTTCGCAAGTATTTCAAAATAAAATAATTCATATTTTTTTGGAGGAAAATAATACTGGATTAAAAAAATATTACTTTTTAAAAGATGAGGTAATGAAAGTGATGGGTGATTAAAATATCTACGTGAAAAGTAATAATATAACATAATTGTTTTTGTAGGTTTACTTTTAAGTTGGTTTTTTTAAAAAAAAGGAGGGATTTCTGTAAAGAACAAAAAAAGTTGGAAACAACAGGTCTAGCAATAAAATTACTTCAATCCTTGTGTAAAATTATTATAAAGTTATTTACTTTTCATATAAAAATATTAAAACCTGACTACATGTATACTGAAGTCAGACTCTTTAAAGTTTTTTTATTTATATCTGTATAAATATTGTTTGAACTTAAAGATCAATAAAAAAGTTGTTTAATTTTTGGCGAACGAACCTTTAAAAATTACTACCGACTAATTAAATGAAATTCGTTAAGCTTCTTATTGAAAATCAAGATTATCATGATATGTTTCTTTTTTAGCTACGGGTGCATTTTTCCCTATCATTACACAAATTACAACAACAAAAGCTAAAACTATGGTTAGCCATGTAATTGACTCCCCTATGAATAATACAGAAAAACCAATTATTAAAAATGGCTGCAAATATTGTATTTGCCCTACTCTCGCAATCCCACCAAAAGACATTCCAGCATACCAAGCAACATAAGAAAAAAATTGGCTCACAATGGCTAGGTATAACAAACTAATCCAAGCTTCTATAGCGCTTGTAGCATATCAACTGATACGCTTAATTCCACAGGAATTACAAAAAGCGGCGCCCCGAATAAAATGGCCCGAGCAATTACTTGCAAACTTCCAAGTTCTTTTGACAGTTTTCCACCCTCTGCATAGCTTAATCCAAGTAATAAAACAGCTACAAGCAGTGCAATATCACCCTTTTGTAATTGCCCTAATCCTGAATACATGGCATATACAATATATTTCTATGCAGAAGTATATAAAAAGTTTAGTTTATGGCGAGAACAGTGCTCTCCATACCTGCTTGTTCAACAAACGGGCCATTTAATGGAATAAGACTTTCAAAAACGTCTGGATATTTATGTTAATGCTTGTATGTAGATTGTGAAAGAATGTACTTAAACTATCGGGCAGTTTAGTGCAATAAGGACTAATAAAAAAATAGGCGGAGATAATACCCTTTGAGGTGATTATATGGCTTTAATTCTTCTCCCCCTTATATTTGTGTTACTTTTACTTCATAGTAATTCTGTTTCTGCTCAACCAGAAAATCCATTTGAAAGCCAAATAATATCATTTATGACAGGCTTACAATCTGAAAATCCTAAACAGACCGTAGAATTGTGGATATTAGGTGTAGAAAATAGAAGTGGGGCTGTTCAGTATGCCGTACTTTCACCAAACCTCCAAAGAAAAACAAAAAAACAATTTGAAAAAAGAGGCTGGAACACTGGACAATCAAGTCCTTGGGTAGAAAATTTTCGGATAACAAAGGTTGAAAAAATGAGTGATGAAAAAATCAAATTTACAATCACTTATGATTTACGAAGTTCTTATAAAAACTTTGGAACTGGGCAAAAGGAGATTACATTGGAGAAAAATCCTGCAACAGGCAAAAGAACTTGGTTTATCACTAAAATAGTTACAAAATATAAAGAATTAGAAGGGGTTACACCTGCTGAAACAGTAATTAAATAAATGTGATGCCTTAGGCTATTTTTTAATTGTGAAGAAGTACACTTAAGCTAACGGGTGCTTATGTTTAAAGGGGCTTTACCGGCTTGTTTTTTTTGTTCAGGTGGTGGCAGGTTATTGAATAAAAAACCAGTTTTGACAAAACCTTTTGTTAAAACTGGTTTTATTTTTGTTGTAGGATGGATGGTGGTTTTCTGTTAAATATCAAAAAGTCAGTATTTAATTTAATTAAAATATTAATAGTGTTAACTCTGATTAGTAACGGTATAAGAGAAGTCAAAGCATCCAGCAAAAGCCTTGAAAAGGGAGAATTATCTTTAAAACAAGCCATCAATCTTGGGATTGATCGAGCGAAAAAATGGAATGATAAAGCAGCTTTAATAAATGTTAATAGTGTGGACGAGACGATGGGTGGTTCAAGAGGTGAAACTGGGAAGCGTTATAATTGGTTCTTGAATTTTATGGTTCCAGGTACAGAATATTATTTATTACTAGGTATTTCAAAAGGAAAAAATACAGTATTCAAACAGTTAAAACAATCGGGTCAGGATCAAACAATAGCTTACAGTGATATTAAGTTTGATAGTTCTGACTTAGTAAGAATTGCAAAAGATAAATATGGACTTAATCCAGGAAAAGACTGGGCAACAGGATATCATTTTATACTAAGGAGTGTAGAAGGTACTCCGGCTATAACTGTAGTGGGCATTGACAAAGATAAACTCTTTACAAGCATCACTTTCAATGCAATAAACGGTAAAGTCACTGGTGCGATTCACAAAGTTCCCTATGGCGGTGGTTTAATATCCAGACAACCGAGTTCAAATAAACCTAAGATAACAAAAAAGGGTATGGCTATTATGGGAATCACAGCAGGGAAAGAATACTTGGTTACTTGGGGTGATAGAAAACCAACCCAGTTTAATACAACCAATCATCCTTTTCTTGGAGTCAGTTCAAATAATGGAAAAAAATGGACTGACATAGATATAAACAAGTATGTAAAATATGCGTGGTTTAACACTAAAGATGAATTATATGTTTCAACAGCATCCGAGATATGGTCAAATGTAACGCATAAAAGTAAAGGGAATAAAATATTGACTTTAAAAAAAGAAATTGAAAACATAGATTATTCTTTGAATAATAACATTGCAGTTTTATCTGACGGAATTGTTTACTCAACTATAAATCAAGGGGATGGTTGGGAAAAACACCCGGTTCCTGAATCACTACACACAGTTCAGATCTCTGATAAGGGAGAGTTATTTGTCTTTACTCAAGATAGGAGGATTCTTCGGAATAACAGAGATAAATGGAAAGCGATATCTATACCTTCAAATGCAGGTGTTCCTTGGGATATGAAAATCCTTAAGAATAAGATCGTTATTTCCACCGAAAGTGGATTGTGGATACGTGACGTTAGTGGAGGTAAATGGGGAGAGCGACAAGTCGATGAACCGATAGCGAGATTAATTAAAAAGGGACATAATTTATTTGGTATTACAGATAGAAGTGCAGCTATTTACGAATTAGACTTTGAAAATGAAACCAACGATAAGATAAAGAAAGTGTATCAGGCTAAAGATATTATTATTGTTTGGGATATAGATGTATTCCAAAACAATTTATTAATTGCAACTATACCAGATTATAGTTGGGAAGAGATGAATACTAATACTTCTAAGAAGTAATCCATAAACAGAATTAGTCTGAATTTAAATTTTTTAGTAACCGCTACAAGAGTTTAAGAGGGAGCTGCCATTCTTGGTGGCTTTTTGTTATTCAACTAAAGAGCAGGTTAGTGACACAAGAATAATGTATAAGACTTATCTGATGTGGGCATTTCTACCTTAAAACAAGGTGGTGGCTGATATGAAATACATAATAATCGGGCTCGTTTTAACTTTTTCCATTTTGGGATTATCCATATCCACTCCATTAAAGGCAGAAACCAAAAAAGATTGTCTGCAAGCAAAGCATAGTGATTTTTATGATGCATTTTTAGTTTTATTAGACCCCTATGCCCGAAAAGTAATAAATAAAAAATACCCTACCCGTAGTTATGCACTGTGGAATTCAGATATATTAGAGGTAAAAAGAATTACTGGGGGATTTTCTAATTATGACTTTATGGTGAAAGTTAAGTATGATACTTACACTGGTCCACATAATCCACCAGAAGGTCCAGTTATCATAACATTTAAAGTGAAAACAGATAAAGTTACTGTTCTTGATATTGAGGGTTAGTTTAATGTGCCAAATAAATCGACTTGTACGATTCTTTAAAGAAAAGGTAGTTTTTTTATTTATTAAAATCGATTGTGAAACATTATACTTAAGCTAACGGGTGCTTAAGTTCAAGAAGAATAGCAGCCGTTTGATCCTTTTTCTTATTCGACTAACGGGCAGGATAGTTGAAGAAGAAGTTGTTTATTAACTTCGCAATTGACACAAAATGCAAAGTAGGATCAAAAATAAAGACCTCTAAAGTAGGAGGTCTAAAAACTTTTAGAAGATTTTAGATGATGATAATCAATTAACTTCATAGCTGGATGATTCTTGATACTTCTCCCAAAAAGATTTGGATCAATGCCAAAAGTTAATTTATCGGTACCATAAAATTTACGATTCTTAATACCACCGCTATGTGGAGTAACAATAACAGAAACTATAAATGGATACCCATTACCATTACCTTGGAGACGCGATTCATTAATTTCAACAACATTATAGGTATTCTCCCAATCAAAGGATAGACCACTTATAGATTTATCGTTGTACTTAGTTTGGGCAGCTTTAATTATTTCGACGTTCAGAAGTTCTAGCATAAAATTTTTAAAATGTTGTTCTTGTGTAGCATCATTTGTTACACGGTATAAATCTTCACTATACCCTTTGCGGTCATACTCTTCTGCACATACAAAATGTGTAGAAAAAAAGGAAGTTATAACAAATAGAAAAAGTGACTTTTTGAATCTTATCATATTTCACCTCCTGTAATTTTAATGTTTGTAAAAAAATGTAATTTATTCTTTGTTTCGCAATTCGAATAAAATGTGAACTAAAAGAGAGGGGACTTTTATATAACCATTATGCGGATTTTCTTATTAAACTAAATGGCAGGTTAGTTAAACAAGAAAGTCGAAACTTATATAAACTGTTTCTTTTTATGGGAGGGAAAAACTTGCTTGATAAATTCAGAAAGGTTAAGAAAGATAAGCAAGAAGGGATTGATAAAAAGTACGTTTTCGTTCCAGAAAGTGAGATAAACGAAGAGTTAAAAAGAAACATATTTGAACTGGAAAGATTAGGAGAACAATTAGGAAAAGTTCTTCAAAGAAAATATGTAAATGTATTTGAAAGTCAAGGGAAACAGAACCTAAGAATTTGGTTGTGCAGGGACATTGATGGAGATGAAGAAGACGACTTAACTTCTGAACGTTGTCTTGAAAAAGAGTATAGATCTCAAATAGCAATAGATTATGACGGTCCAAAATTTGATGATGGTTTTTATGCAGATACAATTGAGTTGTGGTATTACTTTGGTGGATATTTTAAAGGTTCAGGAACATTATATGGTTTATCAAAAAATAACTTAGAAACGGATATTGAAGAAGCTTTAAAAATGATGCTTAAATGACTCATATTATCTATTTCTTGTTCAACTAACGAGTACTTGAGTTCAAGAAAAGAGGTTAAAATATATGGAACAATACAGTTATGAGGAATTTCTTGATGATTTAAGTATGGGAAGAGAGATTCATTTTATTTATAAAGACGAAGAATACTATATTGGTCGTGGAACAGGTCAATTTATGTTTTGGAAGTTCTATGATTCTGGAAGTGAAATCATTGGAAAAGATGTTGATGATTTACTACGAAAAGTGAGGTTGGAGGAGAAACAAATTAGGAAAGTATGGGACTTAATTGAGATTGATACTATTTTCTGATGTAAGTAAAAGCTAAATGGATAATGAGTTGTTAAGCTAACAGGTGCAATACTTGAGGATCTAGATGCCATTAGGTAGCTTTTCTTATTGAAGTAACGGGGCAGTTTAGCTGAAGAAGGATTGTCTTATTTAAATAGAGAATAAATACATCAAGTTGTTTAAAATAAATTAGGAGTAAATTAATGCGTGATAAAAAAATACGAGGTTTAAAGCGAAAAACAAGAAATATGGTTAACAGAATCGTACAAGAAACCACTGAATTTCCTTCAGATTTTTATAACGGATATTGGCATCTTCACCTGCCTGTTGCACAAGACTTTATTTCTTCAGGTAAAACTCCCTTTGGAATAAAAAAGATATGTATTGAAACTCTCATTGCAAGAGCTGAACACTTAATTAATATAAAGCCAATCACTTACGAAAAAACTCGTGTAGTGATAGCAGTAGATTTACCAGGGTTATGGGACTCCCAAATTATAGTGTTTTCTGGCGATTCATACTTTGAAGGTTTTTTTGAGAGGAATGACCAATATCAGAAGTGGATTCCTATATCTAAAAATAGGAAATTTGAAAGTGAATGGAGAATACATATCCCAGAATATTTTAATTTTAAAGGCTTTAACGAAGTAATAAATGATGAAAACGGGGAGATTTACTCTGGAGAAATCTGGTTTATTGGTGAGTTGTAAGGGTGCGTAGATTCAGGAAGGGTTATCCACCTTATTCAACAAACGGGCAGGATAGTTTAATAAGAAATGGAAAAGATACTCCTTTTGTGGATAAAATAAATACCAAAGTAGGTGAGATAGATTAATATTATTAATTGGATTCAAAATTGGTACTTGAAACAGTGTGACTTCGATGAATGGAGTGGCTGGCAAGATTTTAATGGTATTAGTATCACTACCCTTGATAATCCTGGTTGGTATGTAAAAATTGATTTGGATGAGACAGACCTCGAAAGCAAGGTGTTTGAAGAAGTTAATATCGAACGTACCGAACACGATTGGGTTCAATGTAAGGTTATCTTTGAAGATGAAAATGAAGATGAAAATCGACGTTTTATTGGTGCAGGTGGACCAACAAATTTAGAGGAAATACTTGAGATTTTTAAGAATTGGGCAGAAAGGTGACATTATCTTATTATTAGATTTAACGGGTGCGATGCTTCAATAACGAAGGATCGCTATTACTTGTTCAAGTAACGGGCAGTTTAGTTAAATAAGAAGTGCTACAATAGTAGTAAAAAATCGGGGGATTTTGTATGGCTGATATAGAAGCAAAAATAACATTTCTTACCACTGAAGAAGGTGGAAGAACGACTCCTGTTATTTCTGGTTATCGTCCAGCACATTTAGTGAACAATGATTATTTAACCACTGGAATACATCAATACTATGATAGAGAAAAGGTTGAGTTAGGTGAGACAGTTTTAGGGACAATCACATTTATCACTCCAGAGGCGTACCCAGAATGTTTATGGGTTGGAAAAAGGATATCTATACAAGAAGCATCCCATATTGTTGGTTATGCGGAGATAACTAAAATATTTAATGAAACACTATTAAAGAAAATGTGAAAATCTTATCCATCTATCGGGTGCAAGAGTTAAAGATCAGCTGCCATTTTCGGCGGCTTTTCTTATTGAAGTTACTGGCAGGTTAGTTAAAAAAGTGTTAGTAAATTTAACAGCCTAATTGTTGAAAAAATATCTTTTCATAGTTAAAAAGATTTAAGAGGTAATTTACATAAGACGATAAAATGGGCTATAGCAAATATGCTAACGGGTTCTCTTCAGGGGGACAAAAATTAAAAAAACAATGAAAAACACATTAATTTCAACATCGAATAAAGCATCGGATTTAGCCCCGATGCTTTATTATTTTGGTTTAATTAGCATATAAAAATGGTCAATTATGTGGTTACATTTTAAAGAAAATATGGAACTTTATGCTAAAATTGAAATAAAAATAGCTGTCATATTGGAGGGGGAAAATGAAAAAAATCTTATTTGCTGTTATTTCATTTTTGGTTATGGCTGGTATTATTGGTTGTTCGAAGAACGGAGCTTACAACTCTGAGGAAGCGATTAAAAGAGGTGATATTGTTTATCAGAATGAAGTTGTTAATTTGGAAAGGTTTGAAAAATTCCTAATTAACATTTCAAACAAAAAAGAAGATACTATAAGAGTTACAGGCTATACAGACGAAGGAGACCCTATATTCAAAGACTTGCATTTCGATGGGAAGATTATTCATTTTACTTATGATAATTCAAACGATAAGTTTGCTGGAAAAGATAAAGGAATAGAAAAAGATGTTTGTACGGAAATAATTAAAGCGGAAAATGAACTTGGCAAAATTGAATTCTTAATAAGTGGCTGTTCAAAAGGTAATGACCAATTTCTAATTCAAGTAGATAAAGACAAATTAAAACACCAATAAAGATCCAGCTGTCATTAAGGCAGCTTTTTCTTATTGGACTAACGGGCAGGTTAGTGCTAGAAGGAGAAATAAGAAAAAACAGCGAATTCTTTAACGTATTGAACGAAGCTGGAGGCATAAAGATTATGTTCGAGACCATTGGTTGGCGGTTTTACATAAATGCAAAAACTAAAGATAAAGCTCAAAATGTAATAAAAAGAATTGAAAAAGTTACGGGTAAACTAAAAATTAGTTCATTAGAACAATATTGGAAAGACAATTCGCTCTTTGAAGTTTATTGTGATTCTTCGTTTCAGGTGTGTGAACCAGAAAAAGCAATATTCGAAGTTCTTGTTTTGGTTAATCAATTAGGACACGATATAGAAGTTGTCGGTCCTCTGTTATATGAAAATGAACAAGTGGAATTTTCGGGTTATGGTTCAAGAACATCTATCGTTGGGTTAAAGTGGTTTCATTTTTATTTAGATAATTTCAGATAAATGGTGTTCATAATAGGCTACTCCAAATTCAATTAACGAAGCAGGATAGTTCAAGAAAAATTCACAGAAGAATTTAATTAGGAATGTTATATTTTTCGTATGAAGGTGTTTAACGTGTTTTTAAAGGCTTTAAAATTAATTTTCCCTTCACTGACAACATAGTTAACTGTCTCCTTTCCGTAAAAAAAATGATTTTCAGGAGGGCTTTTATTTGCTAGTAAAGTTTAGAGAAAAGGAAGAACATCATATTTTTTTCCAAAAAGAATACCAAGATATTCTGCCACTACTTGAAATGGTCAAACAAAAAGGGTCAATAAGCATATTTCTTGACCCAGAAGGTGACAAAAGGGTTACTGGAAGGTTTTACGATTATGAATACACCATTGAAATCAATTCGGGAAGAGAAAAAGAAACTTTATTTGTAATCCTTGATTGTAATGATATAGCATTATAAATCCTTTAGAAGGAATAGAATGAGTTGCTGCAGCAACTCTTTTTTTTAACTAACGAAGCAGGTTAGCACAAGAAGGAGAGTCTAGTCGAAACGTAAACGAATCAAAATTGGGGATGTATATGCTATACCTTTGCCTAATGGCAAATATGCTTTCGGTAGAATATTTAAAGATCCTGGTATAGGAATTTATAAATATATCGGAGAAAATATTGAAGACATTCCAAAGGATGAGGAGTACCAATTTATTGTTGGTGTATATGAATATGTTCTAAAATATGGAGATTGGACAGTTGTAGAAAATCGCCCTTTTAAAAGTGATGATGAAGCAATCCAAATCCACAAGTAATACTTCTTTTTCTTCACTAGAAATTCTCCATGTCTTAACTTCATCAATTATCTTTTGAGGAGTTTATACACCGCCGGTTATTATAGCGTTTCGAGTAAGTATTGGAAACACGAAGAGAGGGGCTTCCATGTTGCCTAATTCAGGGAGATATACTCTTATGTTAAATTTGATAGAGTAAAATATGATAGAGTAAAATTAGTATAAAGAGAATTTAGATTATTTTTAAAAAAGTACAGGTGAAGAAGGAGAATGTGCAAATGAAACTAGAGGGCAGCAGAGTTTTTCTTAAACCGCTTGAAAGTGTGGATGCAGAAAAAAGCTTACAATTAGAGGTCAGAAATCGCATGTTTTTTGAGGAGTATTCCATCGATCGCGAAGAATCCTATTATACTTTGGAAGGACAACTGGAGCGGATTAAAACGAACCAGGAGAATATGAGTCAGGATCAGTCTTATTCATTTGGAATTTTTCTAAATGAAAGTAAAGAGTTAATTGGAAATATTGGATTGTATAAGGTGGAGCGTGGTCCGGCGCAGAGTTGTATCGTTGGCTATGTCCTTGACAAGGAGCATAATGGAAAAGGATATATGACAGAGACAATCAGGCTAATCGTTGATTATGCTTTTTCTGTGCTAAAGCTGCATAGATTAGAAGCGGGTGTTGAGCCGGATAACTTGGGTTCCATCAGGGTCCTGGAAAAATCGGGCTTTCTTCAAGAAGGTATTGCCCGAAAAAATATCAAGATAAATGGAAAATGGACAGACCATCAGATCCTTGCGATTATAAATGAGGATATGTAAATGATAAAAGGATCAAGTATTTCATGAAACAGGGAAATGCTTGATCTTAGGACCAAATCAGTGATTTGGGGAAGTTTACATGCTGGAAAAACCGATGAAAAGCATCGGAGAGTTGTACCAAGAACAACCTGTTATTTACCATCAAACAGATCTTCTATCCATCGGATCATCTGTTTGGATCTAATGATCCGATGGCTTTATTATTTTGAATCATTATTACTCTTTTGTTTCAAATAATGAAACTTTTTCCTCAATACGGTACAGATACAGGATGGCACGGTCCTGCTCTAAAAACAAGTCTATCCACCTCCTTCTTGAATCATTGATAGTATTTCAGGTGAATATTCCATTTACCATAAAGGGGGAAATTCGAAGTGCAACAAAATCGGAATGTGAAAGGATTAGGAGTAGCGGCAGTTTGGGCGGATAATCACATCATTGATAGAATTATGGGCGATGATAAGTGGCACAGAGATGATAAAAATTAATTTTTCCTTTTTCCACTAACGAATGCAATAGTTGAAGATTCAGCTGCCATTTAGGCGGCTTTTCTTATTAAAGTAACGGTGCAGGAGTTGAAGAAGGAGAATAAAGAGGTTATCGAGAAGTTTATTAGAATGGTAATTAACTTATTAGTTGAAGGTGATAAAAATGCTGGAACAGTTAAAAAGCGTAGTAGCATCAAATGAATTAATTGAAATTTATACAAATGAAGGTGATTTAAGTAAATTCGGAGTAGCTAGGGTTTTAAAAGTGTCGGATGAGTGGGTGGTTTTAGCTAATATAACACCACAAGGGATGTATGATGGATTTTGTCTTATCCGTACAAACGACGTATTACGAATAGGTTTTAAAAGTAAACACATTGAAAAAATCAATAAATTGTATACAGTAAAAAAGCAAAAGCATACACAATATAACGTATCACAAGAAATCTTACTTTTTGGCTTTCTTGAATTTGCACAAGGAAATAACTTTATTGTTTCAGTTCTACTTCTAGATAGTGAATATTTTGATGTGCAGGGTTACATTAAAAAAATTGAAAAAGATTTACTTACTATCGAAATTGTTGACAATTATGGAGAAATAGATGGTGAAACACAAATTAAATTAGAGGATATAAATAGAATGACGTGTGATGATGAAGATGACTATTGCTTGAAAATCCTATCTTCAAATACTTTAATATAAATTGATTTATCAAATACTTCTTCAACTATCGGGTGCTTGAGTTAAAGATCAGGGCTGTCATAATGGCAGCTCTTTCTTGTTGGACTAACGAGCAGTTCAAGAAGGAATTTATATTTTCTTCCAGAATATAATTTATTAGAGATAAATATATAGGGGGAATACAAATGGGGTTCTATTGGGCGGGCTTCATTTTTTGGTTTTTAATTGTTGCTTCATTCTTATTATTAATATTAGGTTTATGGAAAAAATCTTGGAAAGTTTTGATATGCAGTGGAATTTCACTTATTTTACCCTCCCTATATTTTATTGGTGGAGAGGGTAGTGTTAGACTGCTAGTTCTTTTTCCCCTAATTCCTTTTGTCCTTGCAAATTATGTAAACAAGAGATACAAAGTAAATAACCATACTTTTAAAGAAAAATGGCAAGAAGCAATGGGATTAAATAATCCATTAAATATTATTTTATGGATTATATTAATATCGAGTATTTTAATAGGTATCCCAGTGATTTTATCAATCTTTTTGTAGAAAAAGGGGTTGCTGCCATACCCCTTTTTTCTTGTTCCACTAACTGGCAGGTTAGTTTTACAGGAATAGTTTGTTACAATATAGAAAAAAAGTGACAGAGGTGTTCAGTGTTGAACGAAAAACAACGATTATTTTTTAAAGCCTTAAAAGACATAAAGGATAAAAATGTTGATTTATCGGTTGGGTCATTAGAAACCAATGCCAAAATACAAAGTACAGAACACTTAAAGAAGGAATATATGTCACTCCAAAAGAAGCTAAATAGTGAAGAGGTTCGAGAGGCATTTAGAAAAGTACAAAACGATGTTATTGAAACTGTAATAACAGAAATAATGGAATTGATTGATGGATATGGTTCGTTGAAATATGCAGTTGATTTAATAGACAAGGAAACAAAGCAGTCATTAAGGGAGAAAATTGAACTACACGACAGTTTTATGAATTATATATATGAAAATGAAGGTTAAATATAAAAAATCAAATTACTTGTTTACAACGGATTAATGAGTATGTGAAATATTGTACTTAAACAAACGGGTGCGTTTCTACAATAAGTGGAGACGCTTTTTCTTATTAGGGTACCGTCAGGAAAATGCGGATTTACAACGCTAAGCCCATTTCCAAGCCGATTCCCCCATTTTTAACAACGTTAAGAAAGTTTCAATGGTCTTAAAGAATCTAACGAGACCATTATTTCTGAATTAAAATGGTATTCTCCAAGTAAATTAATATGTTCCCAACCTAGAGGTGACATATGGTGCAATAATTCTTCATTAAAACTATCTGACCGTTTTTGGTATTCAACTGCTTTTGTTAGATGTAAGGTATTCCAAATACTGATGGCATTGATAATTATGTTTAAAGCACTGACTCTTTGTAATTGATCCTGTATGGTTCGTTCCCTAAGCTCTCCTTGTTTTCCAAAGAAAATAGCTCTTGCCAGTCCATTCATGGCTTCTCCTTTATTCAATCCTCTTTGTATTTTTCTTCTTAGAGATTCATCCGAAATGTAATAAAGAATAAATATCGTTTTTTCTATTCGCCCCATTTCACGTAAGGCTGTAGCTAAGCTGTTTTGTCTTGAATAAGAACCTAATTTCCCCATAATAAGGGATGCTGAGACTGTTCCTTCTCTTATTGAATGGGCTAATCGCAAAACATCTTCATAATTTTCTTCAATGACCTTTGTATTTATTTGTCCACGTAAAATAGCTTCTAGTTTTGGATACTCACTCGCTTTATCTATTGTAAATAATTTTGAGTCCGATAGATCTCTTATCCTTGGAGCAAATTTAAATCCTAATAAATGGGTTAATCCGAAAATTTGGTCTGTGTAACCAGCTTTATCGGTATAGTGTTCCTCAATATTTAATTCTGTTTCATGATGAAGTAACCCATCGATGACATGGACTGCATCTCTCGCATTTGTATTAATGACTTTCGTATAAAAAGACGAAAATTGATCACTTGTAAACCTATAAATGGTTGCCCCTTTCTCTGTGCCGTAATGGGGATTTGCTTCGGCGTGCAACGATGATACACCAACTTGTACTCGCATTCCGTCAGATGAAGATGTGGTGCCATCTCCCCAATTAGAGGCTAGAGCAAGCTTATGCTGGAAATTTACCAAGGTGGCCTGTGCTCGATTTATAGCATCGTCGTACAAACGCCATTGTGCGGCATTTGCCATCTGGTGATAAGTAATTCCAGTTGTAGCATCTGCCATTTTAGTCAATCCAATATTCGTACCCATTGCCATAAGCGCAGCCATTAAAATTACCTTTTCTTCTCCCTTTGGAGGGTAATTGGTGGAAGCATGTATTAACATTTCGTCAAACCCTGTCCAGTGCGCTACCTCCATTAAAAGATCAGTAAGTTTAATTCTTGGAAGCATATTAGGGGTCCCGCCCACATTTTAACGAAAATATACGCTAAGCGAATTTCATCATAAAACGAGTCATCTTTTTTCTTAAAATAAAAAGATGACTCGTTCTATTTAAACTGTTGAATACTTAATGTTTATTTCACTATTCATAGCTAAAAACCGTATGAAATGAATATATCCCTAACTATTTTTACGTATTTTTTTCAGAGGCAACTGTATAAGGCTTTTCTTAGTGCAAGTTCTCTTGGTTCATTGGCCATGCCAAATCCATGTTTGTTCATCGCGTAAGCATAACCTAACTTTTCATCTGGATCGGCAAAACAGAATGATCCTCCTGCGCCTGGGTGACCAAAAGAGCTTTCACTTCGCCCGAATTTCATATCTGAAAAGTGTTTCCAAAATCCCAAAGAATAGGCTATGTTTATACAATTCACATGATCATAATACCCTGATGTCGGAGGGATAGCTCTTTTCCTTAATTCATTTATTGTTTCTTCCCTTAATCCGAGAGTTTTTGCACCACTGGCAAAAGCACCATAAATTTTTGCCATTGCTCTCACTTGCCCCACTCCATTTCCTGAAGGGAATTCTATAGATAAAATAGGACGATGATTAAAATTATCATTTGCTACGAATTTTTTTGGATCTACTAAACTTCTAGCTACTAATGACTTTGTATTAAGAAAACCAAGTAACATTTTTATAGGTAACTTTGTCATCCCCTTAAGTAACTGAATGGGGTGATTTATTCCTTCAATAGTTGTTATTTTCTCTTCAGAAATATCTTTAGGAAGACCAATATAAAACTCTGCCTTTAGTGGTTCTGCGATTTCTTCTTGAAAGAAATCTTTTAGGGTCCTATGTCTAGGGTCTGTTCTTTTAATCAGTTCTCCAATTAAGGTTCCAATTGTCCAGGCATGATAGCCTTGAATTTTCCCAACCTCACATGCAGGTTTGCTTGCAGCAAGGGAATTTGATAGACGAGAGGTATCTAAGTCTTCTAACATATCAATTTTAAGTTCATTGAGAGGTGACAATCCAGCTTGATGTGCTAAGAGCTGTCTAACGGTTATTTTGTCTTTTCCATTCTGAGCAAACTCAGGCCAATATGAACACACTTTCTCATCATAGTTAATGTAACCTCTCGAATGCGCTAAACTTAAAGCCAATGCAGCAAAACCTTTTGTAGCTGAAAACACTTGAACAAGTGTATCTTTTTCCCATTCCGCACGAGTTTGTCGATCTCGATATCCACCCCATAAATCAACAACTGCTTCATTATTAATGTATACAGAAAAGGCCGCTCCAACTTCCCCTCTTTCACTAAAGTTTCTAATGAACTGATCCTTTACCAGTTCAAATCCCGGTGCAACAAATCCATGAATTAATATATTATTTTTTGTTGCCATGTCTTTTCCCCTTTATTTAGTATAATTTAACCTTTTATCACAGCTAACATTTATGTATTTACAAAATACAAATAATTCAATAAAATAAACCTATCAGATATTTGACTAAATGTCTATAAATAGTCAAATAAAAATAGGTGGGGATACATTATGGCAAGAATTTCATCTGAGCAGAGAAAACAGATACATGAAAATCTTCTCGTTAAGAGTAAAGAACTGTTTATTCAATATGGATTCTCTAAAACTAGTATTGATGACATAGTAAATGCATGTGGAATCGCAAAGGGTTCTTTTTATTCATATTATTCATCAAAAGAAGAGCTGTTTTACGCAGTATTGCGAAAAGAGGAAGAAGTAAAAAGTACAATTATTTCAGAAATTATGTGTGAGTCTCTACCACCAAAAGAACTTTTAATTCGTTTCTTTGAATTATCTTTTAAAACTATAGAACAAAACCCATTTTTACAAAGTCTTTATCAAAGAGGTGAATATGATCGAATTGTGAAAAGACTTTCTAAGGAACTTCTAGATAAACATGCAAAGGAAGATTTAAATAGTTCTTTAGAGTTTGTGAAATTTTTACAGGAAAAAGGTGTTACAGAAGATGATCCCGAAGTACTTATTGGCCTTTTTCGGACAACCATACTTATTCCATTACATCGTCAAGAAATTGGAGAACCGACTTTTTCGAAGATGATGAAAAAGATGATTGAATGTTTATCAGAAGGTCTAACAAAACATAAAGAGTAATTTTCATCTATTATAAAGTTGCTACTTTTGGGCTTCCGTTTTCACTTCTATAAAAATTATGATTCAGGGATGTAAGCTTTCATATCGAAAGCTTAGTACTTTATTTTATTATCTAAAACATTGTTTATGGAACAGCAGATAAAAATAAAGAAGTCTCAGAAACCTCCGTTTTTGAGACTTTTTTATTTTTTCTATTCGATGTTAAAAGAATGCTATATTTCCAGTCTCAAAACTTGTCTTAAAATCAAAATCTCATTATTCCTTTATCTTATGAGTTATGAGACAATACAAAAGAATATGGGGGTGATAATTTGTTAATTGGCTACGCTCGTGTATCCACACATGATCAAAATTTGGACTTACAGAAAGATGCTCTTATACAAGCTGGGTGCAAACGGATTTTTACTGATGTAGTAAGTGGCGCTACCTCATCTCGCTCTGGATTAGATGAAGCTCTTGATTACGTACGCGAGGGCGATACATTAGTAGTTTGGAAATTAGATCGCTTAGGTCGTTCCCTTAAGCACCTTATTGAAACCATCAATATATTAAATGAAGAAGGAATTGCCTTTCGAAGTCTTCAAGAAAATATGGATACTTCTACAAGTGGAGGGAAACTCATTTTCCACGTATTCGGAGCATTAGCTGAATTTGAACGAGAAATGATTCAAGAACGTACACAAGCTGGATTGTCAGCCGCTCGTGCACGTGGTCGTCTGGGGGGGAGACCTAAAGTGATGGATACAACTCAGGTTTCTATGGCTAAATCTTTAATGAAGGATCCAAATTATTCTACTGAAGATATATGTAACACCTTAGGTGTTTCAAGAGCTACATTGTATCGATATCTGCAGAAAGCGAAATAACAAATACAAAGGGGATGACTTCTAATGTATGTGAGAGTAAGAGAACTTCTTACAGCAGAAGAACGAAAGCAATATATGCAAATTCCCTCTGATATAAGCGAATGGATATTAAGTACATACTTTTCTTTCAGTCAGCATGATATCAAAATCATTAATCGCCATCGGAGGGACTATAATCGTCTAGGTTTTGCTATTCAATTAAGTGTTTTACGATATTCAGGATGGCCCCTATCTGATGTAGGAGATATTCCGAATGTCGTTTTAGAATTTGTAGCTACACAAATTGGTGTAAATACAGAAGATTGGGGACTCTATGCTCAACGAGATGCTACACGATATGAACATATAGAAGAGATTCGAAAAGAATACGGTTTTCGTAACTTTACAATTACTGACTATCGAAAGTTATCTAAATTTCTTCAACCACATGCATTAAATAATGGAAATACAACATATCTTATTGAAACAGCATTTCAAGAACTCCGTACTTGGAAGATTATACTTCCTTCGATGGCAATTATAGAACGAGCAATATGGGAAACACGTAAACGAGCAGAGAAAAGCATATTTAAGACGCTAACATCATCTTTAACCTTTTCACAAAAGGAAAAACTAAGTGGGTTGCTCCATTTCATGCCTAACTCTTCAAAAACTTATTTAGCTTGGTTAAAAGAAGTACCTGGTCAATTTTCACCAGAATCTTTTTTAAAGGTTATTGAGCGCTTAGAATACATAAAAGGACTACAGTTAAACATTAATACAAAAGGGATACATCCTAATCGACTACGACAACTATCTCGAATGGGAGCACGCTATGAAGCTTTCTCATTTCGAAGGTTTAAAGAGATAAAAAAGTATGCCATATTGGTGGCTTATCTATTCGATTTAACTCAGGATTTAATTGATCAAGCTTTTGAGATTCATGATAAACAAATGATGAATCTTCAATTAAAGGGAAGAAAGCAGCAAGAGGAGATCCATAAAAAAAACGGAAAAGCGCTAAATGAAAAAATTCTTCATTATGCAGACTTAGGAACTGCATTAATTAAAGCTAAAGAAGAAAATGTGAATCCTTTTGTGGTATTAGAAACAGTCATGCCCTGGGATAAATTTGTAGCTTCTGTAGAGGAAGCTAAACAACTGTCTCGACCTATAAATTATGATTATCTTGATTTATTAGAAAGCCGATACAATTACCTACGAAAATATACTCCTACATTACTTAGAGCCTTAGAATTTCAGTCTACAAATTATGCTAAGTCTGTATTAAACGCTTTAGACGTCATCCGTGAACTAAATGACTCAGGAAAACGTAAAGTATCACAAGGAGCCCCATTAGCTTTTGTTTCAAACAGATGGCAAAAACATATATACGACGAAGATGGAAACATTAATCGACATTTCTATAAATTAGCTGCATTTACCGAACTACGGAATTATGTACGTTCTGGGGATATTTCTATTGTGGGAAGCCGGCAGCATAAAGATTTTGATGAATACTTAGTACCATCTCAAGATTGGATTGATAGTAAAGAAATAGGGACACGTTTAGCAGTTGCTACACATGCCGATGAGTATATAGCGGAACGAACACAAACTCTATTAAAGCGAATTGAAACATTCTCTAACAATGCTCACTCACTAGATGGAGTTGATATTGACAAGGGAAACCTACACCTCCAGCGTTTGGAAAAGGATACTCCAGAGGAAGCCAAACAACTAAGTGCCAAGCTCTATCACATGTTACCTCGGGTTAAGCTTACAGACCTACTTCTAGAAGTAGCGAACTGGACAGGCTTCGAGCAACAATTTATTCACGCATCCACAAACAAACCACCTAAAGGGGAAGAAATCATTATTTCTCTTGCTTCACTTATGGCTATGGGAACAAATATTGGACTTACGAAAATGGCAGAGGCTACACCAAATATCTCTTATCATCAGTTAGCTAATGCAAGTCAGTGGCGTATGTACGATGATGCATTAAATCGTGCACAAGCAATATTGGTTAATTTTCAACATCGGCTACCCTTGGCTTCTTACTGGGGTGACGGTACTACTTCATCATCGGACGGAATGCGGGTTCAAATTGGGGTATCCTCTTTGAGTGCTAGCTCGAATCCACACTATGGATCTGGTAAAGGAGCGACTATAGATAGATTCGTAAGTGATCAATTTTCTTCCTTTTACACAAAAGTTATTAACACGAATGCAAGAGATGCTATACATGTGATTGATGGGTTACTTCATCATGAATCTGATTTAATAATTGAAGAGCATTATACGGATACAGCCGGCTATACTGACCAAGTATTTGGCTTAACTCACCTGTTAGGATTCCGTTTTGCACCCCGATTAAGGGACTTATCGAGTTCTAAATTGTATACAATTGGTTCACCTAAAGATTTTTCAAATATAGAAGGTCTTATACGGGGACAAGTGAATATGAAATTGATCTATGAAAATTATGATGATGTTTTACGTATAGCCCATTCAATTCGAGAAGGAAAAGTGTCCGGTGCACTAATTATGGGAAAGTTAGGTTCTTATACTCGCCAGAATAAAGTAGCAAAGGCATTAAGAGAAATGGGTAGAATTGAAAAGACTATCTTTATTTTAGATTATCTTTCAGATAAAACGTTACGTAGAAAAGTTCAACGAGGATTAAACAAAGGGGAAGCAATGAATTCACTAGCAAGAGCAATCTTTTTTGGGAAACACGGTGAATTCCGTGAACGTGCTCTCCAAGATCAGTTGCAACGAGCAAGTGTATTAAGTATTCTCATTAATGCCATCATTATATGGAATACCGTATATTTAAGCAAAGCTGTAGAAATGTTAAGAAGTACGCATGGTTTTAACGAAGAACTATTAAAACATATCTCACCACTAGGATGGGAGCATATCAACTTTTTAGGTGAGTATCGATTTAATATGAAAGATACTACAACGTTAGTATCTCTTCGTCCTTTACAACAAGTCTAAAAATAAGAGCCGGATTTTTCTTAGAGTAGAAAATCCGGCTCATTTTTTGTCGAAATTTGCTTAGAGTATATTTTCGTTAAAATGTGGGTGGGACGCCTATTATATAAGGATAAACTGAAGGTTCGTGCATCTTCTGGGGTATCCTTTTCCAAACGATCTACCCTAAGTTTTGCTTTTTCTATATTTACTCCTTCAAGACTATCAAGGTTATTTGAAACCCATGTAAAGCGTTCAGCTAGAGCTTTCCTTCTTTCCTCAAGGTATTCCTCTGCTGATGAGCGAACTGCCAATCTAGTTTCTTTAAGACTGGTTGTTGTCCATTCATTTTTAGGAACAAGGTACTCCTCAAAGTCCTTATGAAGCCTACTACCGACTACAGATACATCCCCTGAACGAATATGATTTTTTAATTCCGTTAGGGCAGCCATTTCATAATAATGTCGATTAATTGTTCCTTCCTCATCGTACACATGCTTTTCCCATCGTTTTGGGACGAAATCTAATGGCGCTCCATCTGGTACCTTTCTTTTTCCTGATTCATTCATCTCATTCAATGTTTTTAATGCACGTAATAATGGCTCTGCTGCATTTGTAGAACGAAATTCTAATGATTTAAGAAGAGCAGGGGTATACTTTCTTAGATAAATAAATCTATTCTCTAGCAAGTCAAGGTAATCATAATCCATTGGTCGTGCTAACTTTTTTGCTTCTTCAACGGAAGTAACGATTTTATCCCAAGGCATTATCTTTTCAATGGTGCTAAATGGATCAAGCCCTTCATCTCGTGCTTGAATAAGTGCAGCCCCAAAATCTGCAAAATGAACAACCTTTTCATTAACTGCTTTTCCAATTTGGCTATTTTTACATATCCCCTCGAAAAGGTTTATTAGGGGAAAAATAACGTGTGTCAAAATATGTACAATACTATTGACATGTTTCGAATCAATTTAAGTTGTATTTATGAAACGCAAAAGACACGTTTAACAGCATATTTCAAAAAGTGTGCTATTTTAGCCTAAACACTTTAAGATTGATGTTGTTACGGCTGTTGTTTTCTAAATCTGAGATTACTTTTAGGGAAAATAAATAGGGAATGATTCACCATAAGGAAATCATGTTAACCGGATGTTTCCCTTTATTCGAGAATTTAGGGAGAAAAAAACCTTATTCCTCCTTTTCGGGGGATGTGCAAAAATACCCTAAAAGGTTATATATATCTAGTCAACATAAGCGATGTTATCAGCATTAAAAAAGGATCTTCGATTTATTTGAAGGATCCTTTTTTGTTGTTTATTTATAAGTTTTAACTTGGTGTATTGATAGGAATTTCATATTACTTCATCCCTGCAGCCTATCGGTTCGATCTTTACCATCCTTCATTTTGGCCTTTACTAATCAATCATAGGCACCTACTAATGCCTCTCCAGTATCATTGTTTCTTTTCACATAAAATTCAGCTTGATTATTACTGCCATCGACCCAAGCATTGATATCTTTGAAGATATGACAGTGGGGAAGATTACCCACATTATAAAAATCATCTGCACTACCTTTATCAAAGTATACGCCAGATTTTACTTTATCGTCTGCATTAAACGGATCTTCTTCAAATAAATAGTAATAACCTTTTGGACTAGAACTGTCAAGACAAATCATAAAATCTCCTCCACCTGAGAAGAAAATCTTACTTTGTGTTCTAAAATAATCATATCCTAGATAATCCCATTCCCCAGAACCCAAAGTTTCCATGCTGCTTGCAAATGTAGAAGAAGGGACCAACAACGTAACTACCAATGCCAAGATACTCATTTTCAACTTTTTCATACTCATTCCTTCTCTCCTGTTTTGAATTGAACGTTCCCTTTTTAATATATATATGGATATATTTAACAGTTTCTTTTGTTCTAGTGCAAAAGTTACAAAATACTTGCAACTAATCTCTAAAAGAGAAGACCGGTCAAAATGCTATAACCTTATGAGGAATCTAGAAATGAATACTCTATACAAACCCACTTACCAAAGACCTTTACCATAATGTTGTTTTATTTTTCTCCACATTTACTTTGCGGTCTACAACAAGAACCCTGTCATCAAGCCTTTTTGAAATGCTTTCCATAAACTCAAGTGGCTCAAGGGATAAAGCTTATTAAACTTTTTCGGGGCGTTATGCAAAAACACCCTAAATCCTTTTCACTTCAACCACTCCCTATTCATAAAATTAAATACCTACTAGTCGGTATTTAATTTTATTATATAATGGAGAGTGTGTTATAATCAATATAAATATTTAGAATTTTAAGAAAAAAGGTGTTAATAATGTTAAATCATCATCAGAAACAATCAAAAGAAACCATCAACAAATTAATGCGATCAGGAATTGAATTGTTTTCTAAGCAAGGCTATTCTAGTACAAGCATTGATCAAATTGTAAAACATGCTGGTTACTCTAAAGGGGCTTTCTATGCTCATTTTTCCAATAAAGAGGAGTTTTTGTTGAAACTGATAAAAGAAGGTATTGATTTTTATTTTGAAGATTTAAAGAAAATTCTTACTCAAGAGGATTGTGATTTGCTAAATAAATTTAAAGAATACTCTATGCGTTTGGTGAATGAGGCTTATGAAAAGGGGTCTTCTCCTATGCTTCTCCAAGGATGTATGGTTTCGAATGAATTACCTCAGATAAAAGAAAAGCTTATTCTCCAGATGGAGGAATGGAGGTCATTCCTTACACATTTTTTTCAGAAAATGAAGGACGAAGGTATTGTCGGAAGTCCATTGGATGCTAGAACTTTAGCTACGGCTAGCATGGCTCTTTTTAATGGATTTAATCTGCAACATTTTGTTGACAACCGAATTCAAATACAGGACATGTTAAGTGTTTTTGTAGAACTGCTTCAAATTCAAGAACCTAATAAGAAAGGTTAATAAGAATAACTTCTATGCATATCTTATACAAATTCACTTAACATTACGCCAGTTTTAAGAAGTAGGAAAAAGAGCCAAACCCAGTATAATCATGGGTTTGGCTCTTTTGTGTTTTTTTATCGATTATGCACGATTTTATACATCCTAGTCCTTACCATACAAGGGTATTTTTGCATATCCCCCCGAAAAAACAATACTACGAAAACTAGGAGTATTTAAAGTACTCTAAGAAGGAAAATTGGAGTGAAAAGCTACAGTGAATACTTGATATCTCAACTCAATAAACAAAGTATTTAACGTATTAAATGTAGGGTAATATTCTTTATTGGGGAGACAACGATATCTTTCCTATAACAAAGACTTGAGCGCGCCTTTAGGCGTTTGTTAGTTGCCTTCATAGCAACTAATGGTTGTAGAATTCCATGATGCGAGGCTCATTTTCAAGGGTACACGTTGTTTATATATATCTTCAATGTAAAACCCTTATTGAATTAGGACTTTTTATCCCTTAGTATGGATTTCTCGAAAAAAGGTTTATTATAAAAATCCCACCTGAGATGTAAAAGATTCAGGAGGGATTTCGCACCTCGATTGAGTGATAGCTCTACTGTCTTTAAAAGTTTGATCATTATCTACCTATGATTCTCTTACATAATCACGCCCTATTCTGGAATAGTCCTTTACTAATATTACCAGTGTAATAACAATAAAGTTATTTAATTTTGAAGCCGAAAATCCGCATTACACCGTCCATATTTTTACCACATATTGACAATAGAGGAGAACTATAATAAAATAAAACTAGACCGTACAGTATGAATTTTATAAAACGAAAGATAGTATAGTCAGGAAAATGTGGATTTACAACGATAAGCCCATTTCCCTGACGATTCCCCCATTTTTAACAACGTTAAGAAAGGTTTAGTGGTCTTAAAGATTCTAATGAGATCACTTTCTCCGAATTAAAATGGTATTCTCCTAACAAATTAATATGTTCCCAGCCTAAAGGTGACATATGGTGCAATAAGTCTTCATTAAAACTACCTGTCCGTTTTTGATATTCAACTGCTTTTGTTAGATGTAGAGTATTCCAGATACTGATGGCATTGATAATTATGTTTAAAGCACTGGCCCTTTGCAATTGATGCTGTATGGTTCGTTCCCTAAGTTCTCCTTGTTTTCCAAAGAAAATAGCTCTTGCCAATCCATTCATGGCTTCTCCTTTATTCAATCCTTTTTGTATTTTCCTTCTTAAAGATTCATCCGAAATGTAATTCAAAATAAAAATTGTTTTTTCTATTCGACCCATCTCACGTAAGGCTGTAGCTAAGCTGTTTTGTCTTGAATAGGAACCTAGTTTTCCCATAATAAGGGACGCTGAAACTGTTCCTTCCCTTATAGAATGAGCTAATCGCAAAACATCCTCATAATTTTCTTTTATGACCTTTGTATTTATTTGTCCACGTAAAATGGCTTCTAGTTTTGGATACTCAATTGCTTTATCTATTGTAAATAATTTTGAGTCCGACAAATCTCTTATTCTTGGAGCAAATTTAATCCTAATAAATGGGTCAATCCGAAAATTTGGTCGGTGTAACCGGCTGTGTCTGTATAATGTTCCTCGATGTTTAGATCTGTCTCATGGTGTAATAAACCATCCAAAACATGAATTGCATCCCTTGAATTAGTATGAATAATTTTTGTGTAGTAAGAAGAGAATTGATCACTCGTAAATCGATAGATTGTGGCTCCTTTTCCAGTTCCGTAATGTGGATTTGCATCTGCATGTAGTGATGAAACACCTAGCTGCATTCTCATTCCGTCTGACGAAGAAGTTGTACCGTCTCCCCAATAGGAAGACAATTGTAATTTGTGATGAAAATTTACTAATACGGCTTGGACTTTATTCATTGCGTCTTCATACATGCGCCATTGAGACACATTGGCTAGTTGCTTATATGTAAGTCCTGGTGTGGCTTCAGCCATCTTACTCAATCCAATATTCATTCCCATTCCTAAAAGGGCAGCCATGATAATAATTGTTTCTTCTTTATCTGGTTTTCGATTATTGGAAGCATGAGTAAATTGCTCATGAAATCCTGTTATATATGCAACATCCATAAGTAAATCGGTTAATTTTATTCTTGGTAGCATTTGATAAAGACTTGCACTAAATTTCTTTGCTTCTTCTGGAGCATCCTTTTCTAAGCGTGAAATTGACAGTTTTCCCTTTTCAAGAGAAATCCCATCTAATTTATTAAAATTGGCAGACAACCACTTTAGTCGTTCGTTAAGGCTGCTGGTTCTCTCTGTCAAATAGTCTTCGTATGATAAACTAACTGATAACCTCGTATTCTCTTTCGTTTGATTCCAAGTATCTTCCGAAAACAAATATTCTTCAAAATCTCTATATTGTCTACTGCCCACAATGGATACATCACCAGCACGAACATGTTCCCTTAGTTCTGTTAAAACAGCCATTTCATAATAATAACGATTAATTGTACCGTCATCCCCATATAAGTGTTTTTTCCAACGCTTCGAGATAAAGTCCACAGGTGATTCATCAGGCACTTTTCGCTTCCCAGATTCATTCATTCTTCGGATAATCTCCACAGCTTGTAAAAGTGGTTCATTTGCCTTTGTAGAATGAAATTCCAATACCCTTAAGAGCGTTGGCGTATATTTTCTAAGTGTATAAAATCGTTTTTGTAGTAAGTCTAAATAATCATAGTCGGCAGGACGTGCAAGCTCCTGAGCTTCTACCACCGAAGAGACGAAAGAATTCCATTCAATAACGGATTCTAAAACCTCAAAAACGTCTAATTTTTCCTCCTTTGCTTTGATTAAAGCTTGTCCGATGTTCGTAAAGTGTATAACTTTCTCATTCAGCTTTTTACCGTTTTGTTTCTGAATCTCCTCTTGAGCTTTGCGGCCTTTTGATAACAGACTGAGTATTTGTCTATCATGAATTTCAAAAGCTTTATCCGTTAACTCCTGAGTAAGATGTAATAAATAGACGGTTAATATCGAATAACGTTTATTTTCTTGAAAGTCACGGAATGCATAAGGCTCATATCTTGAACCTAAGCGAGATAGCTGTAACAAGCGATTGCGATGCAAATGACTAATCTTTACCGTTTCTAATTCCATTTCCCGTATATATTCAAGTCGTTCTATTAATTTTAGAAATGTTTCGGGTGAAGGATGACCAGGTGGTTCCTTTAACCACCCCAATATAGTTTTATTGGATTCGGATGGATGCTGCGAAGTAATGATCTCTTCAAGCTTTTCTTTTTGCGTATTTGACAGAGATTGACTAACCGTATTAAATAGCTTCTTTTCAGCCATTGCTCTTGCCTCCCACACCATTCTTTCAAGTGTAGTGATAGCTGGCAGTATGATTTTGTTTTTTCTTAAAAAATCTATGCATTCATGTAGTAGATGAATGGCATCACCATTTTCCAAAGCTAATTGATGAAGGTGCTTAAATGTCATTCGATATTCTTTTAGAGTAAAATTTACAAAGTCGTATTCATTACGAATTTCTTTCAAATGATCCCAAAGTGTATTTTCTCTTTGAGGATAAAGGCTAAGTGAAGATGGAGTAGAACTGATTTGTTTCGATATATAATGTATGACTGAATCTGGGATGCTTTTGATATGAGTGTATGGCCAACCGGGATACCGAAGAATGGCTAATTGAACGGCGAACCCTAAACGGTTTTCTTCTCTCCTTCGCTTATTTATAATCTCTAAATCTCGTTTGGAAAAAGTGTAGTAGGTTCCTAGCACCCACTCATCTTCAGGAATTTGCATAAAGGCTTGTCGCTGTTCCGGTGTAAGCAATTCTCTACCTCTTGCCATTTTCATACAGTATCATCTCATTTCTGAAATTATTCAGTTAATTAGTTCAATTATATATCAATAGAGTGTACTCTATTGATACAAATTTAGTAGGCTGATAAAATCATAATTTAGAGTGTCTCATAAGACTTGTATCAAAAATGAGGTGATATTTTGCGAAATATAGGTTATATACGTGTCAGTTCGACTAGCCAAAACCCTTCAAGGCAATTTCAACAATTGAACGAGATCGGAATGGATATTATTTTTGAAGAAAAAGTTTCTGGAGCAACAAAGGATCGCGAACAACTCCAAAAAATGTTAGAGGATTTACGGGAAGGTGATATTATTTATGTTACAGACTTAACTCGAATCACTCGCAGTACTCGGGATTTATTTGAGTTAATCGATTACATAAGAGGAAAAAAGGCCAGTTTAAAATCATTAAAGGATACCTGGTTAAATTTATCAGAAGATAATCCATACAGCCAATTCTTAATTACGATAATGGCTGGTGTTAACCAATTAGAACGAGATCTTATTCGTATGCGACAACGTGAAGGTATTGAACTAGCAAAGAAAGAAGGTAAGTTTAAAGGTCGGTTAAAAAAGTACCATAAAAATCATGCAGGAATGAACTATGCAGTAAAACTTTATAAAGAAGGAAATATGACTGTAAATCAAATTTGTGAAATTACAAATGTGTCTAGAGCATCATTATATAGGAAGTTATCAGAAGGGAACAATTAGTCCTTTCTTTTCCAATTAAAAGGATAGATTGTGAAGAATTGTACTTATACTAACAAGACATAATAATTTAATTCAAGGAAATAAGTTAAATTCAAAATGATACCTACAGTAAAATTTGCTTACTACTAATTAAGGAAAATAAACTACTATGATAAATAATAAACTTCATATAAAGGTGGATTTATATGCCTAAAATTGACAATATACTAGCAATTCTATGGATGCTTAATTCAAGTGAAAAAATTACTGCAAAACAAATTTCAGAAAGGTTAGAAATAAATATAAGGACTGTGTATCGTTATATTGATACACTTTCAACAAGTGGTGTACCTATAATTTCAGAAACAGGCCATAATGGTGGATACACTTTATTGAACAATTTTATTAAAGCTCCTCTTTTTTTTGATTTTGAGGAGCAAACCTCACTATTTCATGCTGCTGTTTTTGCAGAAGAAGCCGGATATTATGGAGGTGAAGCACTAAATAGAGCTATTTCCAAGCTAAGCAAATATTCAAATCCAGAACAGGAAACAAAGATAAACCAGCGTTTAACTAGTCTTGAAGTAATAAGTCGATTAAGTTCCCTCTCTATAGAGCCTCTCTTGAAGGAAGTGGAGCAGGCCGTAGCTGACGGATACTCTGTAAAAATTCTATACCTTAAAATTGGAGAAGAACAATCAACATATAGATTGGTTGATCCGTACAGAATTATTTATTGGAATAATAATTGGTATGTGATTGGATTTTGTCATCTTAGGAATGATATCCGTAGCTTTAGAGTAGATCGAATTGAAAACTTAATGCTAACTGAAAATAAGTTTAACCGACCAGAAAATTTTTCAGCACATGACTTTTTTATGGATAATCTTCTTCCAACTATAGAAGGTAAGGAAGGGGTTATCCCTTTAGTTATTAGTGGAAATACAAGGGTGTTGGATGATATTTGCCAACATTGGTTTTTTGGACATTATTTACAAGAACAGACTTCAACCCAAGCAATATTTCTTCTTGAAAACGATATGATACATACATATGTACCTCATTTACTTTTACCGTACGGTAAATCTATTCAAATTATTGGGCCAGTAAGTCTTAAGCAAAGACTTATTGAAGTTCTGTCGGAATTAATAAAATTTCATCAAGTATGATAACTTCCCTGACGATAGCTGTCAGGGAAGTTATATTATAATAGGCTATATCAATTGTGATTGGAGCGTTATTGGATGCAACCAAAAAAAGTTTATCTTTATGTATTTAATACAATGTCAGACTGGGAATATGGATATTTAATTGCTGAACTAAAATCAGGAAGATATTTCAAAAAAGATTTAGCACCTTTAAAAGTAGTTACAGTAGGAGCAAATAAAGAAATGATTACTACGATGGGAGGACTGAGCATACAACCAGATATTTCCCCTGATGAATGTACGCTTGAAAGTAAGGATCTTTTAATCTTACCTGGAGGGACTACTTGGAGAGAAGATATTCATCAACCTATCTTAAAAAAAATTAGCGAAGCTTTAAAGCTTGGTACTATTGTTGCTGCAATTTGTGGTGCAACCGAGGCTCTTGCGAATATGGGATACTTAGATTCTAGAAAACACACAAGCAATGACTTAGAGTATATTAAAATGGTCTGTCCTAATTATAAAGGAGAAAAATTTTATGAGATGAGACCTGCGGTATCTGGTGAGAATTTGGTTACTGCATCAGGGGTAGCGCCTCTGGAATTTACGATGGAAGTACTGAAAAAATTAGATGTATTTGCACCCGATACATTACACGCATGGTATAACCTAAATAAGACTCATAACTCTGAATACTTTTTCCAGTTAATGAATTCAATAAATAGATGAGCTGAAAAAATCACCTTAGCAATTTTATATTATATACAAAAAACATGCTTTAGACAATGTCAAAGCATGTTTTTTGTATATAACTTAAAAATTATTTATAGAAGTAAAAAAATTACAAAGCATCCCTGAAGTTCTTATAAATAGAAATGGTAACTAAATCCCTATTTAGTATTGAAATTTCCTTAACGTTGTAAATCCGCATTTTCCTGACGATACCCCTAACTGGGAGTTTAGTGTAATAGCGAAAATGGATTATTGTGGTAATATAGGGTAGTAGAGGGGGTGTCTAAAACGAAAACAGTTCTTCAAGCATTTATTGGTTCAATTGTAATTCATATAGTCTATATAGTCGGTATGGTGTTAGTCAGTTATATTAAAACAAGAAACTACAAACCAGATATTGAAAGTTCGTGGGATAAAGTAGAGGCACTTCAAAATGAGGTAGCTTTTGGTAAGGTTAATTCCCCTTCTCTTTACTTATTAACATTTATAGGCGTAACATTGGTTTGCGGAATTATAATCTTAGTATATAAAAAATTGTTGCACTAACGGAGTGCTTGAGTTTAACAAAGGGTTGCTGCTGCGGCTCTTTTTCTTGTTTCACTAACGGGTGCGCGCGACAAGTTCTGTTATAAACGCTTTGCAGCGTGAAATACAGGAAGTTTACTAGATTAACTTCAACTTTACAACGGAGGATAGGAATGATGGAGCCATGTTTCTTGAAATTATCCCGTCAATACTCCTGCATGCGTTATGACTGACAGGTCATGGGGTGTGAAGCACAGGTAGATTCGGCAGAACGAAGGCTAAAGCCATCCTTATGGAAAAGGTACGCTGACGGATATGCCGCACGGCTGAAAAACTAGATGAATCGTTCCATTATAAAGGAACTGACGAACTTCCGAAGGTAAGGGTCTAAAGTTAGAACATACGGAAACGTATGTACCATCCAAAGATGGGGTGAGTGGTGTAAAGTAAAAATGCACCCTCTGAAAATACACTATACCGAACAACGGCGGTATCCAGCTCACAGGCTTATAGGAAGCACCTACGTTTAGAATGTATAGCTACGTTGTAAAGGACTTGGAAAGCAAGGAACGTTGAACCAAGGGCTGTCACCCGAAACGGTTGCTATAAGGCATAAACTGAAAAGCATTCATCCTTGTGAGGGTAGGGGTATGACTGAGGAAGCTCCTGTAATGGGAGTGGAGGAACAGCCCCAAGTCTAGCGAAATGAAATGATTATTTTCCAAGCGTGCATCGCACCGATCGGGTAGGAACGTGGGGATTTCCACAGTGTGAGCTTTTAGTAGGAAGAGTTGAGACTCTTTTTTTCTAAGGGTAACGAGGAACTTATAGTCTAGTACACATCGGTAGATGGAACGCGGAATGATGGGAAACTATCACGTTCCGTGTGGAGCAGGGGAAAAGCTGGAGATCACATCAAACGCTTACCTATTGCTAACATTCCTTCAAGAAGGAGAAGTGCTCTTTTTTGTTGAAGTTATTATTGTACGGTCAGTTTAATACAAGAAGGTGGCTTAAGAATATTTAGCGAATTTATAAAGGTATTCACAAAGTAACTGGAGGATTTGAATTGAAAATAACTGATATGTTTGGGTTATTATTGTAGTTGAAAAAGAAAACGCATTCCGATTTCTTTCTAATTGGAGTCTACTTAACTGAATTGAAAGCCAAAGAACAACTGCAAAGTTTACAGACAGACAATAATTATCAATTGTTTAAATTCCTAGTAAATAAGTTCTTCGGGTATTTCAATAAGAGGGGTGAATTGGTTGGTATGGATGGAGTAGACCATTGGCACTACCACTATAAAGATGACTTGGAAGGAATATAAAAAGTAGGCTGTTTACTCATTTAACTGGTGCATTATAAAAAATAACAAAAGGTGATCTAATAATGAAGATACAAGTCAATCTAAAAGATATAATTGAGGAAATGGAAATACAGTTTGAAGAGTCACGTTCATTTCTAAATATTAAAACGGGTGAAATAGTTTTAGTTACTTCGGAGGACTTGAGAGCTGCTGAAGACGAAGAACCAATTGATCATTTAACTGAATGGGAACAAGAAAATAGAATGACTGCAATTGATGTGGTTGAAAACTTTGATAATTATATAGAGTTACCTACTAAATATGAAGTGAATGAATATGAAATAATGGAAAACTTCTGCTTAACAGTAAGTGATCAAGGAAAACAGGATTCTTTATTAAGGGCCATTAAGGGAAAGGGTGCCTTTAGAAGGTTTAAGGACAAAATAATAGATTTTGAAATAGAAGATCAATGGTATTCATACCGTGACAAGTGTTTCAAACAAATTGCGATTGAATGGTGTCAGGAAAATAACATAAACTTTTTTGAATAGAAATTACAGTGGGCGATTACTGAACCAAAGGGTAATCACCTTTTTTATTATAGTAAAGGTTCGGTTAGTTCAATAAGCAATGGAGAATATGAGCTATAATAAATTATAAATAAGGGTGGTTACATAATGAAACTTCCTAATGGTGTAACTGGTTTTAATAATTCAAATCATATTAAACCACCAATAATTGATGGAAAACAATTTAAACATATATGTTTTAGTCTTATTAGCGATAATGGTGGAAAAGTGTTGGATTTTAAAGAACCGCAGGTTTCCACTAATTTTTTTGATGTTGAAGTTAAAGTTTTTAATAAACATTTGCATATACTGCTCAATGCCCATTATCCTTATATGGCTTTTGCCTATGATGTGGAATATGGAAAGATTACTTTTATTGATGAACCTGAATTATTCAAACATTTTAGCCCTTTTTACAATGTTCTAGATACTAAGAAATTGAATAGATCAGTAATACTAAGTCTAGATTCTAAAAAGAGTAATTTACAAAATGACAATGAATTAAACAGTACTGAATTGGAACAAATAGCTTATTGGAAACCTGAAAGAATTGGAGAGATCATCTTTAATTATTGGGATTAGAACTGCATAAATCGAATGGGACTTCCTCAACAAACGGGGGCATTACTGGAACAACGGCAATGATCTTCTCTTCTTCAACTATCGGGGCAGTTTACTTGAATAAGCACCATTTTTTCGTAGCGGGTATCATTAATTATATGGTTTATTTCAACGTCACTGTATTTATCTTTATTTACACGAATATTAATTTAATGGGAAAGGTTTCATGAAAACCCGACGGTTAGGAGGGATTGACTTGGATGTAATTGGAAAAGATGTCATTCGTAAAGACGCTTGGGATAAAGTGACAGGAGACGCGAAATACACAGATGATTACCAATCAGTTGGGATGCTTTCTTGTACAAAGGTCATCAGTCCATATGGGCACGCTAGGATCACTTCGATTGACACGACAGAAGCACTAAAAATACCAGGAGTTAGGGCGATTATCACAGGAGAACATTATCCACTTACAGGTGAGGCCATTCGCGACCGCCCGCCAATTGCTGTTGATAAGGTTCGTTACCACGGAGAACTAGTTGCATTAGTTGTTGCTGATACTCCTTCACAAGCTAAGAAAGCAGCTAACTTGGTTAAGGTCTATTATGAATTGTTACCTGTAGTAAATTCACCTACACAGGCGTTCCAAAAGAATGCTCCCCTCGTCCATGAGAGGTTAAGCGAATATAAAAAGGAGGAAGATTCACACCCGGTTCCGGGAACAAACATTGCAACGCTTACTAAAATTCGCAAGGGCAATATGGAAAAAGGATGGTCTGAGAGTGAGGTAACAGTAGAAGCAAGCTATTCCTTTGCCCCTTCAGATCATGCCGCAATGGAAACAAGATGTTCAACTTGTGAGATTTCACGAGATGGAACAATCAATATAATGACCTCATCTCAGGCACCTTATATGGTCAAAACACTGATATCTGAATACTTTGGTGAAGATATAGGGAAAATTGTTGTTCACACGCCGTTTGTTGGAGGAGGCTACGGTGGAAAAGCACCTGTTCAGCTTGAAATACTTGCGTACTTAGCATCGAAGGCTGTTGGTGGCCGACCCGTAAAGGTTTTTAATACGCGTGAAGAGGATATCATTACATCTCCATGTCACATTGGTTTAGATGCTACAGTAAAAATTGGGGCTGACCGTAACGGGAAAATTAAAGTTATAGAAATCCTTTATTTGTGGGATGGGGGTGCTTATTCGGATAAAGCAATTGATGTAACGAGATCTGGGGCGGTCGATTGCACAGGACCCTACAATGTGGAGAATGTATGGTGTGATTCATACTGTATGTATACCAATCATCCGTATGCCTCCCCATACAGAGGATTTTCTCATTCCGAGCTTTCCTTTGTGATTGAAAGAACACTCGACTTACTCTCACAAAAAATGCAGATGGATCCGCTAGAACTTCGTTATATAAATGCCATTAGGCCAGGAAATACAACACCGACAAGGGTTCCTTTAAATAAAAGCAATTTAGGGGATTTACCACATTGTATTGAGAAAGTAAAACATTTAATTAAATGGGACGAAGGGCCGATTAAAGAGATAAATGAACGTTTTGTTAGAGTAAAAGGTGTAAGCTGCAGTTGGAAAACGTCAACGATTGATGCCAACGCTCCCTCCGGTGTTACTTTAACTTTTAATAGAGATGGTAGTATCAATTTAATGTCAGGCCTTATCGAGATTGGAACTGGAACTAAGACTGTGCTTGCTCAAATTCTCGCCGAGAGACTTAAAATGGATGTCGATAAAATTCATGTCAGAATGGAAGTTGATACCCAGACCATGCCAGAACATTGGAAGACCGTTGCCAGCAGGGGAACATTTATGGCAGGTAGGGCCACCTTAAATGCCGCAGAAGATGTGATTAACCAATTAAAAGAAGTGGCCTCATGTGTGCTAAGAGCACCGAAAGAAGATTTAGAAGTGGCAAATAGTCGGGTGTTTTTAAGGGATGATCCATCCATTGGTCTCCATTTTAAAGATATTGGTTATGGGTATAAGTATCCAAATGGTAACGCTATTGGTGGTCAAATCATTGGCAGAGGGAAATATATTTTACGCCATATAACGAAATTGGATCCCGAAACTGGAGCTGGGAAGCCTGGTCCGGAGTGGTCTGTTGCGGCTTATGGAGTAGAGGTAGAATTCGATCGTAAAGATTATACTTACCGTCTGGTTAATGCTGCTACGGTGGTGGATGCTGGCAGGGTGATGAATGAAAAAACAGCATTAGGTCAGGTTATGGGAGCAATGAGCATGGGGCTAGCATTCGCTGGAAGAGAAACATTTTATTTTGATGATTTAGGGAGGGTTTTGAATCCGCAGCTTCGGACGTATCGTCCACTTCGCTATGGAGAGAATCCTAATTACTTGGTTGATTTTGTTGAAAATCCACAGATTGATGGACCATACGGAGCACGTGGAATAGGAGAACTAGGTTTAATGGGAATGCCTGGGGCACTCGGGAATGCATTGTCCATAGCTGCTGGTGTTTCGCTTCATAATCTTCCCTTAATTCCAGAATTGATTTGGAAAGCAAAGGATAAGCAATAAAGTATATCCGATGGGAAGGAGTACAGTTCCATTTGAAGATCGTCATATATGAGGACTTCCTTTGTCTTAAGCTGACAAATGATCCGATAAATATTATATCCTTCACCTCGGTAGAGTAGATTAGAAACGGGGTACAACAAGAATGGGATGATCAAGAAACGCCGTAGCCCTACGGCTTTTTTTGTTTCCATAATAGTTTGGGAGGTGCTCTGGAAAGGTTGTCATTCGTATGAGGGAAAAGAGATTTCTGCATCACGATTTAAGAGAGTGAACAACCATGCTGAAGCTGAAAACTTTGTGAACAATTACACTTAAATTAAAGGGGTGCTTTCGTTAAAAATGCGATGGCTGCGTCGGAATTTATCGGGGATGTTTAGATGGAAAATAACAAAGAGAAGTTGAAGAAAACAAACATTACCTTGGTTACATTGGCAATAATTATTACTATTTTAAATTATTTTGTTGATCCATTGATCTTTAAAATGCCGCCTGATAGTGTAGGAACAGGCTTACCTATAATTTTTTTGACTTCTGCTCTATTAAACCATCTTAGGTCAAAATAAAATGCTTTTCTTGTTGTACGAACAGGGTGCCATAATTGAAGAAACAAGACTGTCAAAATAAATAGATCTCCAATAAAGAAAACATAAATAGCCTAGTCAATCCAGAAGAATCAACTAGGCATTATCCATTTCAATTTAAAAATTTCCACAAAAAGTGGAAAATTACTTATACTCTAGAAACTATTGTGTTAGTCCTTCATCAGTAGCAATTGGTTGAATCTCATTCGTACTACCCTTTTTATTTTTCTCATTAGTACCGTTTTGTTCCTCGAGTTGATGAAGCTGATTTTTTACTGCTTGAGAATTTATCATATTACTCTGAGTGTCTTTATTCATTTGTCTATAACCTCCTTTGATATTTAGATGGTTCCTGATTATGATGAGTAGATCAATTAAAATATATGCAAAATTTGAATTTAATTTTAAGTACAAGAGGAGTATGAAAACAGGTAGAGGGATAATCGATTATTAAAAACATGGTGGAAATTAATAAATTTTATACAAAAAAACGTCATTTTAATCGTAATATTGACGTTTTTTAATCTTCTTATCACTTTTTCATTTCAATCTCAATTCTCTTTGCTAAGTCAGATGATACTTTATTGAAATACTCCAAAACTTTCTTTCTAATATCATCAGATATGACTTTCAAATCACTAGCTAAATTTTCGACAAGATGTTCTTTTTCTATTTGAGTTAACCTCGTATAGAATTCACCAGCCTGCCCAAAATCGTCATGCTTTGTTATAGAAGTTCTTTCTAGTTTGCCTTCAACATATCTTCCATCACCACTTGTAATCTGATGAGCTGGTGTCCAATTTTGCTGTTGGTTAACCGGTAATTTACGAAATTCAGCTCCAATTCTTCTTCTTTGAGAATCACTATAAATATTGGCACGGCCCTGCAGTATTTTATCATCAGATAATTCTGCGCCGTCAAGTAAATTAGAAGGGGAGAAGGCGACTTTTTCTACTTGTTCCATATAATTAGCAGGATTTTTATTTAATACCATTTTGCCTACTGGTATTAGGGGATACTCTTTTTCATCCCATACTTTTGTATCGTCTAAAGGATCATAAGAAAGATTTGCTTCATCCTTTGGGTCCATGAGC